>SAMEA3663053__coassemble_196_pt1 | contig 26120 bp, 19 predicted proteins | sample SAMEA3663053__metabat2_low_PE_019 | metagenome-assembled genome bin SAMEA3663053 (sample SAMEA3663053) | pig gut metagenome | biome: pig gut; feature: pig-associated habitat; material: faeces | place: France | collected 2012
ATCGCCAACACATGCTGAAGACCAAATGGGAGTGCTTTACCGACGGGCACTCTGCTGTCTAATTTGTAGAGATTTTCTATTGACTGTTCCATTGTCGAATATTGAGAATTTAATATAATTTCCGAATATTGCGACAAAAGTACAAATAAAATCTGAGATATTCGTAACTTTATTGAAATAATTAGTAGATGAATACTACAATTCTTTTGGACTTTTGACATATTTTTATTACTTTTGCAACCGATTAGTGTTCGATTTATCATTTCTAATCGTCAAAAGGTCAAAAAGAGAGAAGAAGAATGAGCAACGAAAAGAAAGAATTCGAGATCCTGTTTCGGGACATCTATCCCAAACTTTACTATGCTGCCCAGCAGATAGTAAAGGATGATGAGATGTGCCGCGACTTCATCAGCGACTCATTCTTGCAACTCTGGAGCCGACGAACGGAAGTCGAACCTTCCAAGCGTGCCGCCTTCCTCTATCGCATCGTCCACAACAAGTGCATCGACTACATCCGAAAGGAATCGGCAAAGAAAAAGTACATCGAGTTCTACAGTATGCTTTATGGCACTTCCGCCGAGGAGATAGAAGGTTCCTGGGAAGAGAGCGAGCGGCGCATTCAGGCTATGTATCGGAACATAGAGACGCTCACTCCACAGACCCAAAAGATACTCAAGCTCTGTTATTTCCAAAACAAGAAGTACCGGGAAGCGGCTGAGGAACTGGGTATCAGCATCAGTGCTGTGAGGAAGCATATCGTGCAAGCCTTGAAGGTTTTGCGAGCGGCACTGCCCCATGAATAGGTCTAGCCCTACCCTTCAAAAGCATAACCAAAGCTCCGTTTGCACCGTCTATACGTTAATATAATATAAAACAAGCGTTGCGAGGGTGCAAAAACAAGAATGATTCCGATAAGAATTATAAGACAAAAAGGGAGTAATCCTTTAAGACTATAAAAGGGATTCCCTTTCCAACCAATAGTACATATAACATGGCAGAAGAAAAAGACAAGTTTGACGAATTACTCGATTGGATAGAGCCTGGCAAGGAACCGACCGACGAGGAGCTTGCATCATTCATGCAAGACGGAGAAGCTATGTCTGACTTCAAGGATGCCCAAGCTGCCCAGCAAGCCATCAACCGCCATGTTGCCGTAGAAGAAGGATTGCCATTCGACCTTGACCAGGAATGGACAAAGGTTTCCGCTATGATGAAGGAGGAAGAAACTTCTGATGAAAACTTGTCTGGAGATAGTGGCAAGCCACAAGAAGAAAACGCAGAAGCTATGATTGAGGAAATGCCAAGAAAGCGCTTCTCCAAGCCTCTATATATAATAATAGGTGTAGCGGCATCCTTGCTGCTCATCTTCATCATCGATAAATTCTTCCTTGCAAGCAACGCCGAAATCGCTGTTCCTCAGAATACCGCTTGTGTATTCCAGCGAGACACCACTGCTGCTCAATTCGCCATCCTCACCTCTTCGGATAGCAAGACGGCTCCTCAGGTATTGCAAGGACAAGGCATCATCATGCCAAAGAGCGAGCAGCAGCCTGCCGCTTCAGCAATCACTCGCATCCTCCATGCCATCGGCTTTGAGCAAGACGAGGTTGCCTTGCAGAACAACACCGTCACCATCCCTGCCGGCAAGAGCTATAATATCACACTTGCCGATGGCACGAAGGTATTCATGTATGCAGGCAGTCGCCTCACCTACCCTGTCGCCTTCAGCGGCAAGGAGCGTAGAGTCTATCTCGAAGGCGAGGCTTACTTCAAAGTGACGAAAGACAAACAGCATCCATTCGTCATCAGTACAGAGAAAGCCGAGGCAAAGGTATTGGGTACAGATTTGAACGTAGCGTGCTACAAGGGCGAGCCTTGCCATGTAGCATTGCTCACTGGCTCCGTATTGGTCAGCAACAAGAAGGAAAGCCGTTTTGTCAAGTTGGTTCCTGGTCAGGGAGTTACCGTCAATGCAGATGCGCCTCTCAGCATTTGTTCTGAGAGCATGGACACCTATAACTATTGGCTTTCCGGCTACATTTATTATGACGACACCGCCCTTGCGGAGATTGCCAAGAGTCTTGGCAGATGGTATAATGTCAATGTCGTCTTTGACAATGAGGAGATGAAGTCGCTCAAAGTGCGCTACTTCTGCCAGCGAAGTGAGTCTTTGGAGCGTGCCGTCGAGTTGCTCAATAGCTATGGCAAGTTCAAGGTAAGCATCGAGGGCGAGACGTTGCATATTAAGTAAAAATGCCAAATTACTGAATGAAAACAAGCCAAATTACTGAAAAATATTTGGCCAAATTACTGAATTCCCAAAAAATTGATTATCTTTGCACCCAAAAAGAGATAATAGAACATGAGTACAAACGATTATAAACCAAGGGTTATAGATAAACTTCTCAGTAGAAAACTGAGAGGAAAGGGAGCCGTGTTGATTGAAGGCGCAAAATGGTGCGGCAAAACATCAACGGGTGAGCAGCAAGCCAATAGCGTAATTTACATGTCTGACTCCATGAAAAGAGACCAATACCGCCTCTTTGTCGATACCAATCCTAGTATGATCTTGGGAGGTGAGACCCCACGACTGATAGATGAATGGCAACAAACTCCTAAGCTTTGGGATATGGTTCGATTTGAAGTAGATCATAGACGTGGCATGGGACAATTCATATTAACCGGGTCGGCAGTTCCTGCAAAGTTAGAAGAGCTGCATCATACAGGTACAGGAAGAATCACAAGGCTGCTAATGAGACCTATGTCTCTTTGGGAATCAGGCGACTCCAATGGCAAGATTAGCTTGAAGGATTTGTTTTCAGCACCTCCATCTATTGCCGCAGAAAATGGTAACGATTTGCATCGCATTGCGTATCTGATATGTAGAGGTGGATGGCCACAAGCCGCATTGCTAGATAGTGATGAGGAGATTGCGCTTGATCAAGCTTTTGATTATTATGATTCTGTGGTGAATGCAGACATACAACGTGTTGACGAAAAGGGAAGAAATCCCGAGAGAGTAAAACTACTGATGAAGTCATATGCGAGAAGTCAGGGCACACAAACGTCTTTGGCTGAAATCGTAAAGGACATGGTTATCAATGACCAGTCTTCTCTTGACGAAAACACGATCAACTCATATCTTGATGCTTTGCGTAAAATATTTGTCGTAGAAGACATGCCAGCCTGGAATCCCAACTTACGTTCAAAGACCGCCATCCGTTCTGCTAATACAAGATATTTTGTAGATTCTTCTATCGCTACAGCAGCATTAAGCGTAGGTCCAAACGATTTGATGAATGACCTTAACACATTAGGTTTGCTATTCGAAACATTATGCGTAAGAGACTTGAGAGTGTTTGCGCAAGCATTGGATGGCAATGTGTATCATTACCGTGACAAGACAGGTCTGGAATGCGACACAGTAGTTCATTTGAGAAATGGAGATTACGGTCTGATTGAAATTAAAATCGGTGGAGACAAACTGATAGACGAGGGAGCAGCCAATTTGAAGAAATTAGCAGCAAAAATCGACACCACCAAGATGAAAGATCCTTCTTTCTTGATGATTCTTACAGCTGTGGGGGCTTTTGCATATAAAAGGGAAGATGGAGTGTATGTCGTGCCAATCGGCTGTCTAAAAGACTAACACTACCGTTATCATCTTCTAGTAATTCAAAGACAAGAACTGCATCCTTACGATTGCGTGACAGATGTCGGGCAATTACACGACATATGCCAAACGATTGCACGGCATATGTGAGGCGATTGCGTGGCATATATCACGCAATCTGCAAACCTAGTTTTTTACAACCAAAGACACGAGTTCTTACATGATTACATCTATATATAATAGGCACAAGAAACCAAGTACAATCACTCAATACAAGATATATCAATTTATAAGAGAGCGTGGCAAATTTTAACGAATTTGCCACGTTTTTTTGCATTTTTTCTTTCTTTAGGGGTGTCTTATTTCATTTCTTTACGACTTATAAGTAATTTTAAACCATAATCAGCGTAAAATGATGAAACAAAAAAGAGACCACTTGCTGATGATGCTCTTGCTCATTTTCGCTTGCTTCGGCCACGTCGCTGTGACGCAAGCACAGACACAAGAGATTGTCATCAAGACAAAGAACGAGAGTCTTCCAAAAGCTTTCAAACTTTTGGAGAAGGCTACCAAGTACAAAGTCATGTACGTCAACAAAGACGTTGCCAACTACACCGTTGACCGCAATGTCAAGGCATGGGATGTGAGCGAGGCTATGACTCAGCTTCTCACAGGCAAGCCCTTGTCATTCAAGATCGACAAGCAGTTTATCACTGTCACCAAAGGTGCGAAGCGCATATCCCAAGGCATAGGCGATTTTTTCGACATAAAAGGAAAGGTCGTCGATGAGAATGGTGTAGAATTACCAGGCGTTTCCGTTGTCTTGCAAGGTACCAAGGAAGGCACCAGCACTGGCGTGAATGGTGAGTTTGCCATCAGAGCACGCAAGGGCGACATCTTGAAATTCTCTTTCATTGGCTATCACAATGAATTTGCAGAAATCAAGAACCCACAGCGCTTGATGAAGGTAGATTTGCGCCCAGACTCTAAGAATCTCGACGAAGTACAGGTGGTTGCTTTCGGTACTCAGAAGAAAGAGAGTGTCGTTTCCTCCATCACTACCGTGAAACCTACAGACTTGAAAGTATCTAGCTCCGACTTGACCACCTCTTTTGCGGGTCGTATTCCTGGTATGGTGGCTTGGCAGACAGGCGGTCTTCCTGGTGGATTGACCGAAAGTGAGATGAACACCAAGTTCTACATCCGTGGTATCACATCTTTCCAAAGTGGTGCCAATACCGACCCTTTGATTTTGATTGATGGCGTGGAATCTTCCAAACTCGACCTTTCTCGTATCCAAGTAGAGGATATCGAGAGCTTCAGCGTATTGAAAGATGCCTCAGCTACAGCCATGTATGGTGCGCGTGGTGCCAATGGTGTTATCAAAGTAACCACTAAGAAAGGTGAGGAAGGTAGCGTTTATACTACATTCCGCTACGAGTCTATCCTCACACAACCAACTCGTCAGATTGACGTAGTTGACCCTATCACTTATATGAAGATGTACGACCAAGCACAGATTGGCCGTAACCCAAATGCTACTCCACAATACACAGTGGATCGCATCAACAAGACAGCTTCTGGCAAATACCCAGACTGGCTCTACCCTCATACTGACTGGTACAAGCAACTCTTCAAAGATTTCTCTTGGAATCATCATGCAGGTGTCAACATCCGAGGTGGCTCCAAGGTGGTTCAGTATTATGCTGCCGTCAACTACAATCGTGACGAAGGTATGATTAAGACCGACCGATTGAACGACTTCGACTGCAACATCGTCAACAACCAGACCCAATTCCGTACCAATTTGAACATCGACTTGAAGGCTGGTATCAAGTTGGTCATCAACTCCGTGGCTACCATCGACAAGTATCATGGACCTATGGTGGATCAAACCTCAGCATATTACTATGCCTTCAATGCGTCGCCAGTCGATTTTGCCCCTGTATATCCAGCAGACGAAGACAATAATTTTCCACATATCTTGTTTGGTACAACACAAAGTCAAAAGACAAACCCTTATATGTTGATTCAGCAAGGCTATGTGAATCGTACTCGCTATTCTACCACCAACCGTGCAGAATACATCCACAACTTGTCTAAATTGGTTAAGGGATTGGAGTTCCGTGCCAGTGCCTCATTGGTTCAGAGTGGTTATTATACCAACACGTTCAAGACCAAGCCTTTCAAATATGCCTTGGCAGACTATGACCCACAAACAGGTAAGCACACTCTTATCGGTGTCAACAACTCCCAATCTACCCGAACATTGGAGGTGGGCAACAAAACTAGCACGACAGACACACGTATTTCCTACACTGCGACATTGATTCATACAGCAGCATGGGGAGACCATCAGACTTCAGCTACAGCTGTGGCACAGATGCAAGAACGCACCTACACTCCTATCACAAGCGTGCTGAATGGTCAGCCTCAACGCAATTTGACATATTCTGCACGTGCCAACTATGGTTACAAAGACCGTTACTTTGTAGAAGGAAGCTTTGGTTATAATGGTTCAGAGCGTTTTGCCAAAGAGAAGAGATTTGGTTTCTTCCCTGCTGTCGGTGGAGCTTGGGTAGCATCAAGTGAACCTTGGATGAAGGGGGCTTCCAATATCCTCAACTATTTGAAATTCCGTGTGTCATATGGTAAAGTCGGCAACGATGGCATTGTCAGCACCCCACGTTTTGTTTTCTTGCCAGAGATTGGTACAGGCTCTGCTGGTGCAAACAATGACCCAGAGGCAAACTCCACACAAGGATTTTACAGAAAACAAGTAGTAGCCTATGCAAATCCAAGTATTCAATGGGAGATTGCAGAGCAAAGCAACCTTGGCATCGAGGCTAAGTTATTTAAAGGTTTGGTGGAATTTCAAGCTGATATTTACAGAGAGATTCGCCACAACATCATCTCCACTCGTACTACCATTCCAGCTTCTATGGGTATAGAGGTGGATCCACTTTCCAATATCGGAAAGACCCTATCACGTGGTGTCGATTTGTCACTGAAAATTCAGAAGGCATTCTCGCCAGACACTTGGATGATTCTCAATGGAACTTTGACTTACAACAAAGTAACATATAAGGAAATAGAGGAAGCGACCAACAAGCCTGCTTGGCAACGCAAGGTAGGCAAGGAGATTAGCCAACCTATTGGATACATCGCAGAAGGTCTCTTCCGTGACCAAGCCGAGATAGACAACTCACCACGCCAAGATGGTGATGTGATGCCTGGTGACATCAAGTATCGTGACATCAACAACGATGGTGTCATTGACGTAAATGATGCGACCTACATAGGCTATCCTGAGACCCCACGTCTCATCTATGGTTTCACTGGCTTCATCAATCATAAGGGATGGGAGTTGAACTTTGCGTTCCAAGGTTCAGGACAGCGTTCTTTCTTCATTGACCCAGTGAAAGTATCGCCATTTGACAACGACCATGCCATGCTGAAAGCCATCTATGATGACCATTGGTCAGAAGACAATCAAAGTTTACATCCATTCTGGCCACGCTTGTCAACATACAACATCAGCCAACACAACCCACAGGAAGATTGGTATAATGCCAACAACGCAGAGACCCGCAAGAGTACATATTTCTTGCGTTCCTGCTCTTTCCTCCGTTGTACCAATATTGAAATGGCATACAGTTTCCCACAGAAATGGATCAATCGCTTAGGATTGAAATTGCTCAAACTATCGTTTAAAGTTAACAATGCATTCTGCTTGACAAACTTCAAGGTTTGGGATGTGGAGCTTGGAGAAAATGGTTTCAACTACCCTATCCAACGCACCTATTCCGCTGCACTTAATATCAGTTTCTAATGTGAGGGAAATTACACCTTTAAACAAAGACATAACAATGAGAAAATATATATATTCATTTTTGGTTGCTGGCAGTTTATTAAACATATCCTGCAACGACTATCTGGATGTAGTTCCAAAGAACGACATCCAGACCATCGAGAGCAACTTTGAACAAAGAAACGACGTTGAAAAATGGTTGAAGACTTGCTACATCATGTACACAGATATGGCAACATCATTTGTCAACCAACCAGGTTTTTTGGGTGCTGACGAGTTTGTCTCTGGTCAACATGGACGTGAGTATAAACGTTCTGACGGTTCTATCTATCTGTCAGGATTAATGATTGGCGACGGACTACAAATGGCATCCAATCCTTATGGAAACATTTGGAAAAAGGACGAAGCCTATTGCGCCATTCGTTACTGCAACATCTTCCTTGACAATGTTAACAGTTGTGGCAACATGGACGATGAAGAAAAGCAGCTTTGGTCAGGAGAAATCATGGCATTGAAAGCCGCTTTCTATCTTGAGCTATTGAAACGCTATGGTTCATTCATCTTGGTGCCACAAAATATTGACGCTGCATCAGAAACTGCTGTTATGCAACAGCCAAGAGCTTCTATCGATGATTGCGTAAATGCCATTGTCGAGCTGTGTGACAAAGCTATCGCTATCTTGCCAAACCAAAAGGCCAAGGAGCAAGTTCGGTACGCATACTTTAACAAAGAGTCTGCTGCTACCGTAAAAGCGTATGCCTTGCTATACGCAGCATCACCTCTGTTTAATGGCAACAACCAATTGAAAGAATTCACCAACAAAAATGGCGAACGACTCTTCCCTGACTATGATAAGGAGAAATGGCATAAAGCTGCCATTGCTGCCGATGAAGCCATCCAGTATGCCACAGAAGGAGGAAAGCATTTGTACAACGAATTTACAGACAAAGGTACAGATATGTTGAATACAATTTTCAACATTCAACAATCTGTACTTGACGATAGCTACAGCAATCCAGAGATTCTACAGGAGTTTCAAGCACAATCAGGTATGGGCACTCCATATTGGACACCTTACACCAAGAATACAGTCACTTCTATTTATGACCCAAATAGCGTAGGATGTCTTGCACCAAGCATGAAGATGGTAGAGATGTTCTATACAGAACATGGACTACCTATAGACGAAGACAAGCAATGGGTAAGCAATAAATACGAACTTAGCAAAGAGGTGGACAATAAATATCTGAATGTCGTACCGCTCAACACAGATGTTCTGGGGTTGCACAGACGTAGAGAACCACGCTTCTATGCCGACATCGCTGCGGACAGGACCTACTGGTATCGACCTCAAAGCAGTACCTATAAAGCCACTTTGATGGAATGTCATCAAGGAGAAACTTTCGGAACACAGTCAAGTACCATCAACAGTACCGTGCCTCAAAGTCTCTCAGGTTATTGGATGAAGAAATTCACAGATTCCACCCAACCTTTCAAACAATACATCTCATCAAATAGCTCTCGCTTCAAACAAGTTCTTTTCCGTATGGCTGAACTATATCTAATGTCGGCAGAAGCATGGAATGAGTACTTAGATGCGCCCAACGAACATGTATATGATATGCTTGACGTAGTAAGAGAAAGAGCCAACATCCCTAAGGTTAGAGATGCTTGGGAAAATTATGCACGAAATCCTCAGAACGTAAAGACACAAGCAGGAATGAGAAATATCATCCATCAAGAATGGAATATTGAGTTTGCCTTCGAGGGCAGAAGATTCTACAACTTGAGAAGATGGATGGAAGCTCCACAAGAATTAAACCAACCTCTTTATGGCTGGAACATCACTGCTTCTGACAGCAGAAAGTTCTACAACAACTATGAAGGTCCTATTGTAGTATGGAAAAAGCGCAAGTTCACTGCTCCTCGTGACTATTTCTTCCCAATTCAGAGCGAAGAAGTTTTAATCTCTGGTTGTGTACAAAACCCTGGCTGGGGTGGTGCACAGCAATAACAACTTAAAATAGAACATAAAAATACGACAACATGAAAAAAGTAATATATTTTCTTCTCTTGCTAGCTAGTTTATCAAGCTGCAAGGACGAAGAATCAGCATTTCAACCATCTATTGGCTCTGAAGCATTCAGCTTCAAAGCCACCCATGGTGGTGCTGTCATGCACTACACCCTGCCTGCCGACAAAGACATCATGGGGCTGAATATACGCTACAAAGACTACGCTGGTAAGGAAATACTAAGGTCAGCCAGTTCCTTGTGCGACTCTATGACGTTAGTAGGATTCAATGAGGCGAAGCAAAACATTCCCGCAGAAGTAAGACTTGTCAAAAGAAATGGCGACGAGAGTGCTCCTATCGCTGTCAACTTCAGTACATTGGATTCTGCCCCATACGCTTTCATTGACAATGTCAAGGTTCTGTCAGGTTGGAATGGCTTTAGCGTACAAACCGACAACCCTACTGATGCAAATGGTATTGCTCACATCTACTATTTGGGCACAGATCCTTTTTCTGGCAAAGAAGACACAGTACTTCTCAGCAGTGTCAACATTACAGAAGGTAAAGATACGCTGACATTTAATCTAAAGCAAGAAAAAGAGTTAAACACCATTGTCATCCGTACAGAAGACTACCGAGGCTATATGGTTCGGGAAAAAGTGTGGAATAATATCGCTTCATACAACACAGCCAAATTGGATGCCTCGAAGTTTAACTTCTACTGTGATAAAAGCATCGAGAGTGAGTCAGAATGCCTTGGCGAGAAATATCTTTTCGATGGCGACTTGAAGGGTGAGTCTTACTTTGATGAAAAAGGGAAATACGACATATATGAACTTTCCAACAGATACCACATGTATCTTGCTGGTCCTGAAGCATTTGGTACCCCGATGTATATTGATATGCATGAAAATAAAATCACAGCTCAAGTCAGAATGTATGCCATGCTGAACATCAGCAGATATTTGGGAGCCAACGGCGCACCAAATGACACGCATTCCAGACTGTTCAACTTTATGTTTTATGAAGACAAGCTCCCTTGCGATGTTTCTGTATATGCTGCCAAAGACGACCATGGGACTGCTAGCGATTGGGACTCCAAGAATTGGGAACTAGTAGCTACTTATAAACAAGATCCAGACATAGACTACACACAAAGATGGAGCATTAAGACATTCAGCCAAAACTACTATCGCTATACGCTCAATAGTAAATCGGAGACTGAAAAAGCCGACTCTATATTCATGCCACTCAACCTTCTCTGCGAAGGACAAGGAGACGGTTACCGCTATCTAAAGATCATTGTCAATAACACCTATAACTTAAGCGGTACCGACTTACAACAGTCTTGGAGTGGAAGCACTTTAAACGTAGCAAAGTATTTTACTATGCAAGAATTGGAAATTTGGACAAAGAAGGAGGATTAAGCATGAATAAGAAATCATTAAAGACTGTTCTTTTTGCGTTTATGGCAATCTCTTGCATCAGCAGTTGCCAAGACATCGATAGCACATACGACAAAGGAGATGGAGAAATCCGCTATATTGGCATGTGCGACAACTTGACCACCTCACCTGGATGGAAGAGAATCATAGTCAATTGGACTAACAACGTGGATCCTGTCATTGATAAAATCAAGGTAAGATGGTCGGATGACAACATGGCAGACTCAGTGCTTCTCGACAGAGGTACGACAGAATATAGCATCCAAAACCTAGAGGACAATACATATTCTATCAAAGTTGTATCTGTTGATAAAAATGGAAACGAGTCCCTTTCCAACACGACCTACGATCGTCCATACACAGAGAACCATGAGGAAGTAAGAGCTTTCACTAGAATCATTGCCAAGCAATATTTCTTGGGAGATCAACTCATACTCTCTTTTGCTGGATGGCAAGATGGTATAGATTCAGCCATACTGAAATATACTAAGAAGGATGGAACGTCAGGAGACTTGCAACTCACTGCAGCTCTTGTCGCCAACTCCATCTACACTTTGCCAGACAAGATAGATTCCAGCAAACCTATCACCCTATACAGAGAAGGAAGAATCAAGGATTGCCCAGATGAGATTGTATTCGAGCCATACGAACTGTCTCATCAAAAGAGCTATTCTTCCGATTTGAAGGACTTTATCAAGCAGAAATACGGAATGGGCAGCGAGCAAATGTCCAACGATGGAAATATCAACGAAGAGTGGGCAGAAAATGTCAAGACCTTGGAAATTGACGCAAACCTCAACAGTTTTGAGGACGTTCTCAATTTTCCCAAGCTCAACAAGCTTGTCCTTGGCAAGAACACATATCTCACAGAATTGGGAGCAGAAGACGAGACTCGTGGGCAATATCAACTATACGAGCCTACAATCTCCAAGCTTGCTTTAGACATCATGCATACCTATAATGGGTTAAGTATCGAGCGATACAACAAACATTTCAAAAGTTTGCCTAAGCTCAACTACTTGAAAGAAATGGGTACAGCACCATTACCAACTCTGGAACTATACGACCTCAGCAAAGCAGATATTTCTCTATCACCAGCTGATGCTGAAGGTTACAACTCACATCCTAAGTTCTTGATAGATGGAAACGTATCCAGTTGTTGGCAACCCCTACAGACAACAAGCCAGCAAACTTACACGCTCACCATTGACTTAGGAAAAGAAGTAGAGGCTAGTGGTTTGAAAGTAGTACAAAAGTATTTTTCCGAGTATGACAACGACAATGATATCGCACCACAAAAAGTAACAACGGAAATCGCAGATCATACCGGTGTATTCAAGGATGCCACCCATGAGCATGAGAATTATATTGGAACCAGCCCTGGACAGACAATACTCTTGCCATTTGCCTCTGGCAAACAAAGTATTAGATACATCCGAGTAACCATACCATCACAATACTATCATAGTTACTATAATGTGACATTGGCAGAAATCGGACTTTATAAATAATGTATATATCAATGAAACAGATCATAATAGCCTTCACATTCTTGCTGGGCAGTGCTTCCACATTTGCCCAGCAGAATGACAAGCTGCTCCAAACGCTGAAGTCTGAACTCAACTACAGCATGCAGCAATTACAGAAACAGCCAGACCATAAGCCATACTATATGAGCATGAGAGTGGAAGACAAATACATCCTCAGTCTCAACAGTGCTTTTGGCGAAAAGAATGGCGAGCAGGAAATAAGAAGCCGACTCTTTGCGCCACAAATCAGAATCGGAAGCAAGGAACTCGACAACTTCAAATACATGAACCAAGGTACCCAGCAATACAAAGGTATGGCAGTATCACAATCTACGATGCTTCCTCTCGATGACAATGCCTACGACGGTATCCGTGCTGCCATCTGGGACGAGACCAACAAGCGATACAAATACGCTTGCAAGATCTATGATGAGACCAAGACCAAGATGGCAACAAGTGCTGAAAATGAGGACAAGGCGGCTTGCTTCTCAGATGCTCCGGTAGAAAAATACTACGAAGAGCCTATTGAGGTTAGCAAATACACCATCAACAAGGAAGCTTGGCTCCAGAAATTGAACGAGGTTTCTGCCGCTTTCAAGAGTTGTCCAGATTTGTTCGGAGGTGAAGCATCCCTTTCTTACGAGGCCACTCGTGTCTATTTCGTCAATACCGACGGCACAGAGGTGGTGCAAAATCGTGTCTGCGGTCGCATCATGCTCTCTACCCAAATCATAGCAGATGATGGCATGAGCCTTCCACTCAACAAGGACTACTTCGCTTACAACCTCGACAGTCTGCCATCAGTGGAACAGATGGTGGCTGATGCCAAGGATATGGCAAAGCGTATGATCGCCTTGAAGAATGCCCCTGTGGCTGACCCTTACACGGGTCCTGCCATGTTGTCGGGTGCGGCAAGCGGCGTCTTCTTCCATGAAATCTTCGGGCATCGCCTCGAAGGGCATCGCTTGAAGACTGGTGGAGAGACATTCAAGAAGATGGTAGGCAAAGAAGTTCTCCCTAAGGAATTCCAAGTTTCTTGCGACCCTACCCTTCGCCATTATGCCGGCACCGACCTCAATGGTTATTATAAATATGACAATGAAGGCGTGAAAGCTCGCCGTGTCAACAATGTGGTGAATGGCGTGTTGAAGACCTTCCTCATGAGCCGTGTGCCACTCGATGGGTTTCCTGAGAGCAATGGTCATGGTCGTACATCAGATGATAAAGACCCTGTGTCTCGCCAGTCCAACTTGATCATAGAGACCATCAAGCCTTACACCGAGGCTCAGATGCGTCAGATGCTCCGTGCCGAGGCAAAGAAGCAAGGCAAGGAATATGGTTATTACTTCAAGACCGTAACCAGTGGTTATACCTATACGGGCGAGGGCGGTAGTCTCAACTCATTCAATGTCACTCCATTGGAGGTATATCGCATCTTCGCAGATGGTCGCCCAGACCAACTCGTTCGTGGCGTTGACTTGATTGGTACTCCTCTCTCTATGTTCTCACACATCGCAGCAGCAGGCAAGGATGTCAGCGTGTTCACAGGTGTCTGTGGTGCTGAATCTGGATGGGTGCCAGTGACAGCCTCCTCTCCTACCATCTACGTGACACAGATTGAGACACAGCGCCGTGCCAAGAGCAACAACATCCCTGCCATTTTGAAAGCCCCTGGTTTCGATGAGAAAAAGGAAGACACTACATTCGACAACACTCAAGCTACCCATACAGACAAAGAGATTTTGACAGGCATGAAGGATGAGATGAAACGTGAGATGGACTCTCTCGTTATCTCAGGTTCTCCTCTTCCATTCTATATGTCATACATCGCTACTCGCTTCAAATCTTTCAATATCAAAGCGGAACTCGGAGGCATCAACTATAGCTATGTGACTCCTTGGGATATGCAAGGAAGCACACAAGTCTTGGTCGGAACTTTCAAGCGCAACAGTGAGTTGCAGTTGGGACAATATGTCAAGAGCGGCATACAGGCTGCCAGCACCTATGATGTTGTACGCCGTGCTTTCTGGATGGGCAGTGACAATGGATATAAGTACAACTTGAACACATACGCCCAAAAGATGAATTATCTCAACAGCAATCCTCTCCCTGCTGCCATCGAGAAGATTCCAGACATGCAGCGTATGGCTCCTGTCACCGACATCCAGCCAAGCTATGCTTTTGACATCAACGAGACCAAACTCAAGGATATCGTTTGTCAGGTTTCCGCTGTCTTCAAGGACTTCAAGGACTTGACCAACACAAGCGCTACCATTGAAGGTGCTTACGATGATACCTATCGTGTGACATCAGAAAACGTCAACTTGAAGCAACCTCATAGTTATGCGAAGTTGAAGGTGAAAGCCACATTGAATCTATCAGACGGAAGTCGTCAGCAAGATGGTTTCACTTTAGTGTTCAACACACCAGACGAGATTCCTTCTGCCGAGACATTGATGGCAAAGACACGAAAGTTTGCCGAAGACTTCGTTGCCTTGAAAGATGTCGCTGTATTGGATGACACCTACAAGGGACCTGTGATGTTCGAGGACATGGCAGCCGTTTATCCTTTCACGGAGAATCTGCTCACCACCAACAAGCTCTACGCTAAGGTGATGCTTGCTCCTAACGACAAGGCACTTGGCAAGAAAATCGGCAAGAAGATACTCGACCCTCGCATCGACATCAGCAACTATACTTCTCTTCCTGAATATAAGGGAAACAAACTGATAGGTGCTTATAGCATCGACGCTGACGGCATCAAGCCTGAGGCTGAGATGAATATCGTGGAAAAGGGAGTCTTGAAACAGATTCTCAATCGTGCCACTCCTACCGAGCACGCCATGCACTCTACAGGTAGCGCTCGCTTCACCAACAATCCACAAGGTGTTTATCTCACCACTTCCATCGGTACGCTTCACATAAAGGCTACAGGCACAATGGATGCAGATAAGATGAAGAAGGAACTCATCAAGTTAGGTAAGAAAAAGAAGTTGGAATACGTCTATAAGATTACGAGTCCTGCTGGTGCGGAATCTCTCCAACTCTTCCAAATCAATGTGAAGACGGGCGAGGAAAAGCCTGCGAGAATCACAGCAGCCGTTCTTCCTTCCCTCTCACAACTGGAGAACATTGCAGCCATCTCTTCCCAGGAGAATGTCTATAATCTCTCCAAGGAAGTGAATACCTCTGTGATTTGTCCTTCGGCAATCATCTTAAACGACATCGAGCTGAGCACCAACACTCCTCACACTGAGAAGGCTCCAGCCATTCCTTATCCATTGCAGCGATAAGACAAAACCAGACATTGATTAAAAACAATTGATATATCAGAAAAGATGAACTTTTAAGTTTTCACACATAAGAGGATATTATAAATTTTCTCTCTCGTAAAGAGGGCTGCCCGTGAAGGGTAGTCTTCTTTTTTGTTAAAAAACAGCGTTTCTTTTTGTTTTATCCACAAATAAATGTACTTTTGCAATGAAATTCTGGAGCAATCTTACTATAGTTGGTAGTAAAGAGTATTCATCAAGAATAAACGTGTATTCACAAAGTAACAAAAAGAAGGACTTATAAAGTAATAACAAAGATGGAAAATCCATATATCACTCAATTCCCCGACTTGATGTCGGGCAAGAAAATCATGTATGTTCACGGTTTCCTCTCCTCTGGTCAGAGTGGAACGGTGAAGATGTTGCAAGAACTGATGCCTAACGCCACCCTCATAGCTGAGGACATCCCTGTGCATCCTGAGGAAGCGATGGAGATGCTCCACAAGATGCAAGAAACAGAGAAACCCGACCTGATTATCGGTACCTCCATGGGCGGTATGTACACAGAAATGCTGAAAGGTACCGACCGCATCCTCGTAAACCCAGCTTTCGAAATGGGCAATACCATGAGCAGTATGACCGGTAAACAGGAATTTCAGAATCCACGAAAGGATGGTGTCAACGAACTGATGGTGACCAAGGGACTCATCAAGGAATACCGTGACATTACCGAACGATGCTTTCAGGATATCACTCCAGAGGAACAGGCAAGGGTATATGGTCTCTTCGGAGACAAAGACCCGGTAGTGCATACCTTTGACCTCTTCCATGAGCATTATCCCAATGCCATCCGCTTCCATGGCGAGCACCGCCTCATCGACAAGGTAGCCTTCCACTATCTCTGTCCGGTCATCCGCTGGATAGATGACAAGCAAAACGGGAAGGAACGCCCTATCGTATATATCGATTTCGATGCCTTGCACGACAGTTACTGGAAAGCCACAAGCAGCATGCACAAGGCCTACGAGATGCTCATCGAATATTACAATGTATATATCGTAGCCTCAGCACCTACCAACGACCATGAGTATATGGCAAAGGTACAGACCTGGGTGGAGGAATATCTCTCTACCCCAGCTTACAATCATATTCTCTTCACCAATCAGAAGAATCTGCTCTATGGCGACTATTTCATTGACCCACATCCAGCAGAGGATTTCATGGGAACAACGATCGAATATGGCAGCGATGAATTCAAGACTTTCGAGGAGATTGTCACCTTTTTTGATAGATTAGGAGGACAATAACAAAAACAAACAAGGCTCTGATGAAATGAATTGACATCAGAGCCTCGCTTAGTTTTGGCTTTATTCAAAAAGCTTTAGTATTCCGTCTTTGCCGCATTCTCTTCCCACATACGGAAAGCCCCCAACGCCTCATCTCTCATCAGCGCAATCATCGGCTTGTGACGGTCTTCTATCTTGCGGTCTATTTCCTCATAGATAAACTCATCGTCAAAACCAATCTTGGCAGCATCCTTTCGGTCGTTGGCATAATAGATACGATCAAGATGTGACCAATAGATGGCACCTAAGCACATCGGACAAGGTTCGCAGGAGGTATAGATTTCGCAACCCTCCAGATTGAAGGTTTTCAACTTGAAGCAAGCCTGTCGTACGCAGTTTACCTCCGCATGAGCCGTAGGATCCTTGTCAATCGTCACACTGTTGGAAGCCTCAGCAATGATGATTCCATCCTTGGCAATGACAGCTCCAAAAGGACCGCCACCGTTTCTTACGCTATTTTCTGAGAGCTCAATGGCTCTGTGCATCAATTCTTCTTTTGTCATAATCTAAGTCTTTATACCTTATTATATAATATAGAGGGCTACAAATTTACGAAATATTCTTGAATCCGCAAGGTTTTCTTCATTATTTTTATTACTTTGCAGCCAAATAGGATTCTTATCGGAATTTTAAGAAAGAAAATCAAGAGAGAGAGAACAAGATGAGTAACGAAAAGAAAGATAGCGTAACGGTCAACGAAGAAGCCCCACTTGCTCTTTGCACAGAGAACATGGAGACTTACAACTATTGGTTGGCTGGCTATATCTATTATGACGATGCTCCTCTTGCCGAAATTACCAAAGCATCGGCAGATGGTATAATGTGAACATCATCTTCGACAATGAGACATTGAAACACATGAAAGTTCGCTACTTCTGCCAGAGAAACGAATCTTTGGAGCGTGCCATAGAATTGCTCAACAGTTATGGCAAATTCAAGGTCAGCATAGATGGTGAGACTTTATACATCAAGTAAAAGCTGAAAAGCAAAACCTATCAGAAAAGTGCTGTTTTAGGGCATTCTTTTTATAGGAAAAGTGTAATTTTCCTGCATCAAAATCAGAAGAAAAGTGCAATTTCTTTCTAGAAAATCAGCGAAAAGCAAGAAATTTTAATCGTTTTCGCTGATTTTCTAAGTAGTTTCCTTGACGTTTTCCTAAAAAAAACGTACCTTTGCAACCAACATTACAAAACTATCTTACAATGAGTTACGCAAAAATCATAGGAAGAAATAAAGAGATAAATATACTCGATAGAATATACAAGTCTAAGAAGTCTGAACTTGTAGCCATTTATGGCCGTCGAAGAGTAGGCAAATCTTATCTCGTAAGCGAATGCTTTGGAAAGAAGATTCTCTTCAAAGCAGTAGGCACTTATATTAAAGACGGAGACAAGGACTATGAGTCTTATCGCCAACTTCAACTTGCGCATTTCTATGATTCGTTAGTGATTGCAGGATTATCAACAAAGGAGTCCAAACCCACTTGTTGGAGAGAGGCATTCTTACTTTTGAGAAAAGTTCTGGAAGGAAAAAGAAACAGAAGGAAAATCATTTTTATCGATGAACTTCCATGGCTTTCAGGACCTCAATCATCAGAAATGATAGCAGAACTGGGATATTTTTGGAATTCATGGGCAGACAGTGAACGAAATATTATACTCATTGTCTGTGGATCGGCTACAAGTTGGATGCTTGATAATGTGATACATGACTATGGAGGCCTGCATGGAAGACTCACGGAAACCATCAAACTATTCCCTTTCACTTTAGCAGAATGCGAAAAGTACTACAAGAAAAATGGTTTTCATCTCTCACGCTATGAAATGTGCGTGAGTTATATGGCTATAGGTGGAATCCCCTATTATCTGGATAAGCTCCGCAACGACAGAACAATGACAGACAACATTGACAGCATATTCTTTGCTGATGAATTGATTCATCAGGAATTCAAAGATGTTTATACAGGACTTTATTCTAGCAAAGAAAAATACGTAGACATCGTCAAAGCTATTGGCAGCAAGTTCTATGGAATGACTCAATCAGAGCTTTCCAAGGCTACAGGTATCAAAACCGGGGGCACCCTGACAAAGCTACTTGACAACCTGAGAGAATCAGGAATTACGAGAGAGTATCCCCGTTATGGAAAGGAAAGAGTCGAAACTGTATATCAGCTAAAAGATTTCTTTTCTCTATTCTATCTGAGATTTGTTCATGGCAAACAAGTCAAACAAGGAGGATGGAACGCTATCCATGGGACAGCCACATTCTACACATGGGCTGGAGATACGTTTGAACTTCTGAGCATAGAGCATCTGCAAAACATACAAGACACTCTACGCATCCATTCGGTGGAAAGAAACTACAGTTGGTGTGGAAAAGCTGAAGACGGGAAAGGTGCTCAAATAGATTTAGTCATGGAGAGTAAAAGTGCTCAAACAGATTATCTCTGCGAAATGAAATTTTCAACAGGTAATTTTACTATCACACAAGATGCCGAGGAGAATATACGTCACAAGATAGACGCTTTCGCAAATAGTAAGATGCATAACAAGACTCGCTCAATACAAACAGTTTTGGTGACAACAATGGGACTTAGTTCCAATATGCATGCAAGTATCATCAATCACCTGATAACTCTTGACCAATTATTTCAATAACAAAATAGAAGAATAATGAAAGTTAACCGTGGCAATTTCGTTAAAATTACCACGGTTTTTGCTTTTTTCTTTCAAAAGGGGTGTCCATAATTAGCAGATCCCCAAAGTTAACAGTTAATTATCAATAATTATAAATACCTTTATTATAAGAGTATTTATAATTTTTGTAACTTTGTTGCCTATGAATCAAAACAACATATCTGCCACAGAACTTTTCCTGCGGGTAAGGGAACTCTTGATGCTTCCTGACCTGGAACCTGCTACACGCAACAAGATGATGCACGATACGCTCATCCTCTGCTGCCACGAAGGAGTGAAGAATACGAAACAAGCTTTCGGTAACCTTTTCGCCCAGGTGGATTATCTCTGCAAGGTACATGGCATCAAAATAGCCGACAAGATTGCCATCCAGACCATGCGCCGACACAGCAACAAGCAGGAACCTCTATCGGAGGAAGATCTGAAGTACGATGCCCGTGCGCTCGCCATCTTCATCTCTGCCGTATGCCAGACTGATATTCCACATGAACTGACCGTTCTCATCCCACATACCAACCGCCCCTACCAGAAGGGACTCGACATCAGCAACCGACGCATCCGCTGCATCGTGAAAAACTGGGACTCGGACTTCATCCATGTGGATATCGACCATGATACTGATGAGGAAGAACATCTCGTTTGTCTCAAAGATGAGGCAAACAGCATCGACCATACCTATCTCTGCAAAATATTGGAGGAAGGCATGCAGCTCAACCTGCTCGACTGTCAGATACGCCAACCAGTCATCACGCCCCGGCTCATCATCGTAGAACCAGATTATCTCATTGACATCAGTAGTATCGCAGCCTGCTTTACCGAATTCGGTCATCATCCCCTGCTGTATCTCTTGAATCTGATGAAACCCCGTGCCAACACCCAGGCTACCCTACTTGGTAACTTTGCCGGTGCTGCGCTCGACGATATCATCAATTCGCATGGCAAGTATCAGGTGAACGAAACCATCAAGAGCAATTTCAGAGAAAAGGCTCTGGAATTTTGCACCTGTCCCTGGTTTGACGCCAAGAAATTCTATACCGATGCCAACCTGCAGGCTTACAATCTGCAGCAGGTAGTGGATATTCTCTTCCCCCGCACCGTCTCCCAGGCACAGATGAATGCCTTTCGGGGCGAGGGCATCTACGACCGGAAGAAAGCCATCCTGGAGCCGTCATTCGTGTGCGAAGCCCTTGGCATACAGGGACGTGTCGATCTGATGACCACCGACTGCAAACTTCTCGTAGAACAGAAATCAGGACGAAACCTCAATATCGAAAGCCATCAGGCAGACCCTAATTACCACAGTTTCCAACTGGTGCCCCACTATGTACAGTTGTTGCTCTACTATGGCGTATTGCAGCACAACTTCAAGTTGGGCAACAATCTCGTCAACATCCGTCTGCTCTACTCCAAGTACCAGCCGCAGAACGGTCTGATGGTGGTAGCCTATTACCAGAAACTTTTCAGGGAAGCCATCGAATATCGCAACCAACTCGTTGCCGCTTCTTTTGAAATAGCCAAGAAGGGATTCGAGCATGCGCTGAATGAGTTTACCCCTGATGTTCTCAATGTAGCAGGCACCCAGGACTTCTTCTACAATAAGTACCTGAAGCCACAACTGGCAGACATCACCGACCCGCTTCATGCACTCAGCCCTTTAGAAGAAGCCTACTTCTGCAGGATGATGACTTTTGTGCTCCGCGAGCAGATGATTTCCAAAGTAGGTGCCCAGGAAGGAACCAATACTTCGAGCAGCGATCTCTGGACGATGCCCCTTGCCGAGAAAAAGGATGCGGGCAACATCTATACCGACCTTCATATCATCAGAAAGGATCAGAGTGACGAAGGTAGCGGTTACGATACCATTACCCTGAGCGTACCCGACCAAGGCAAGGACTTCCTGCCCAATTTCCGTATCGGCGACATGGTATATCTCTATACCTACAAACTGAAAGAAGAACCGGACGTCAGGAAAGCTATATTATATAAAGGTGTATTGCAGGAGATTCATTCCCATGAAATCGTGGTACATCTCAACGATGGTCAACAGAATGCTGACATCTTCGAAATGGACAAGCCATACGCTATCGAGCATGGTACTACCGATGCCAGCACCGGTGGAAGCATCCGCAATCTGCACCAGTTTATCTGTGCACCTCAAGAGAAGCGCGACTTGCTATTAGGCCAGCGCCCTCCCCGCCGCAACACCTCGCTCACGCTGACCAGACATTATGACGATGTACTTGACGATATCATCCTGAGAGCCAAACAGGCACAGGATTACTTTCTGCTCGTGGGACCTCCGGGAACAGGAAAGACAAGTCGTGCCTTGAAGTTTATGGTAGAAGAAGCATTGAACGATGGAACAGGAATGCCGACAGCAGAAAGCATCGCCGCTGGAGGAAAGACGGCTCAAAAGCCAGCCTCTTCCATCCTACTGATGAGCTATACCAATCGTGCCGTGGATGAAATCTGCGAAATGCTGGTAGATTCCGGCATCCCATTTCTGCGACTCGGTAGCGAATATTCCTGCGATGAACGATTCCGTCCATATTTGATAGAAAAAGCCATTGCCCAATGTCCGAAATTGGAAGCCATCAAACAATATATAATAGGTACGCGCGTCATCGTGGGAACAACCTCGATGATGACCTCCAAGCCTTTCATCTTCAATCTGAAGCATTTCAAGCTTGCCATCATCGATGAATCGAGTCAGATTCTGGAACCCAATCTCATCGGATTGCTTTCAGCTATAGACAAGTTTATACTCATCGGAGACTATAAACAACTGCCAGCGGTGGTACAGCAGAGTGAACAGGACTCTGCCATTCCTACCATCAACGACAGTCAGCAAAACAGCCTGATGGATATGAGTATTCTACAGGACATCTGTCTTACCAACTGCCGCAACTCCCTTTTCGAGCGCCTCATCCGCTGGGAAGACCATGAGCATCGTACCGATTTCATCGGCATTTTGCGCCGTCAAGGACGTATGCATCCGGAAATTGCTGAATTCCCAAACAAGATGTTCTATCGTCGGGAACAACTGGAACCAGTGCCATGCAAGCACCAGTTGGAAACCCAACTCGCCTATTCTCTCCCATCAGAGGACGAGCTTGACGAACATCTGAAGAATCATCGTATGATATTCATACCATCAGAATTCTGCAAGGAGCCGAATATTTCCGACAAGATTAATGCCAACGAAGCAGAAATCGTAGTAGATATACTTCGTCGCATACACCGATATTACGGAGAGCAGTTCGACAGTCAGAAAACAGTGGGAGTCATCGTACCTTACCGCAACCAGATAGCCATGGTGCGCAAGGGAATCGAGAAACTTGGTATTCCGGAACTGGAGAAAATCAGCATCGACACCGTAGAAAGATACCAGGGCAGCCAGCGTGATGTCATCATCTACAGTTTTACCATCCAGAACATCTGGCAACTGGACTTCCTGGCAGGAAACAGTTTTATAGAAGACGGTCATATCATCGACCGTAAACTGAACGTAGCCATCACTCGTGCAAGAAGGCAAATGATTATGACCGGTAATCCTGAAATTCTCCGTAATAATCAGATTTTTAATGATTTAATGGAATACATAAAAGGAAAAGGAGGCTTTTTTGAGAAATTTCATTGAAAAAGTTTGGAGATATGGAAATAAAGTCCTATCTTTGCAAAAGAATAGAAAAACAAAGATAATTCAATAGAGATAAAAGATACAGGATTCCGGTGCTTAACTGGCACCGGGATTCTTTATTTTTTACCCCTCTAAGAAATCACATTAATAACTATAAATTAATAAGAAGAATTATGGCTTACATGTCACAAGAAGGTTACGACAAACTCGTAGCAGAACTAAAACAGCTCACTACAGTAGAGCGCCCAAAGGCATCAGCCGCAATTGCTGAAGCCCGAGACAAGGGTGACCTAAGTGAGAACTCAGAGTATGATGCCGCTAAGGAGGCACAGGCTCATCTTGAAGATAAAATCAATCGTATCAAACTCACCATTGCCGAGGCTAAGATCATCGACACCAAGCAGTTGAGCACCGATTGCGTGCAGATTATGTCTAAGGTGGAAATGACCAACATGGTCAACAAGGCAAAGATGACATATACTATCGTGAGCGAAAGCGAGGCTAACTTGAAGGAAGGCAAAATTTCCATCAAGACTCCTATCGCACAGGGATTGCTCAATAAGAAGGTGGGCGAGATTGTAGAAATCAAGATTCCTCGCGGCACCATCAAGCTCCGTATCGACAAGATCTCATTTGAATAAAAATAAAGGAACTATCATATCGGCTCCCAAGCCCTTATGGCAGTTCCTTTTATTATGACATGTAAGCCCACTAAATGTAATATCAAATGAGAATGATGCGAAGAGAAAGAAATAAAGTTTCTATTATAAATGTTTAATTGAAAGAGATTATGGCAAGTATTTTTTCTAAGATTGCAGCGGGAGAGATTCCCAGCTACAAGTGCGCAGAAAGCGATAAGTTCTACGCTTTTTTAGACATCAGCCCTATCGGCAAGGGACATACATTGGTCATTCCTCGCAAGGAAGTGGATTATATCTTTGATATGGAAGACGAAGACCTCGCTGAGTTTGAAGTATTCGCCAAGAAAGTGGCAAAGGCCATCAAGGCTGCTTTCCCTTGCAAAAAAGTGGCACAGGTCGTTTTGGGTCTGGAAGTTCCTCATGCACACATCCACCTCATCCCTATGAACAGTGAGGCTGATGTCAACTTCCGCAAGGAACATCTCAAACTGACTGAAGAGGAATTCAAGGAGATCTCTAATAAGATCTACACAGAATTTCAAAAAAATGACAAAGACTAAGAAATGAGAAATTTAATTAAATGACAAATGACAAATAAGAAATGAGAAATGCAGCAAGATAGCCGTTCATTTCTAATTTCTCATTTGTCATTTCTAATTATATCAAATGTATTCTTCGCCCTTCTTCATTTGCACTTCATTCACATATTTGCGAACCAATGCTGAGGAATCCTCTTTCTTACAGATCAAGAGTACATTATCCTTCTCGGCTACAATGAAACCATCCAGACCATTGAGAACTGCGAGTTTGCCCTTTGGCAGTTTGATGACATTACGATGGCAATTTTCCATCATGACATCACTATCTATAATCACATTATCATCCTCGCTCTTCTGCATCGCCTCATAGATACTGTGCCAGGTACCGAGGTCAGCCCAACCGAAATCACACTTCAATACAGATACATTGTCTGACTTCTCTAAGATGGCATAATCTACGGAGATATTTGGATATGAAGGGAAATTCTGCTTCATATAGGCATTCTCTGTCTCCACGTCAAAAGTGAGATAAGACTCATCAAAACCTCTCAGTACAGCAGGCAGAATTTGAGAAAAACTCTCGCGTAAATGCTTGACATTGGAAATGAAAATACCTGTATTCCAATAAAATTCACCACTATCAACAAATATTTTGGCAAAATCACGCTCAGGTTTCTCTGTAAATGACTGAACATTATAGAGATTATCCCCTTCTGCATCGCCCAACTGGATATAACCATATCCTGGTTCTGGACGGGTTGGTTTTACACCTAACGAGAGAAATCTGTCGTTTTCAGCAACAAAAGCCAGTCCTTTCAGTACATTTTCCTTGAAAGCTTCCTCATTGAAAACAGCCTGATCGGAAGGAGTGGTAATCAGGCAGGCTTTCGGATTCAACTGCGAAACACGATGGTTTGCCCAAGCTACACTTGGAGCCGTATTACGATGAATCGGTTCTGCCATGATTCGTTCAGCAGGAATCTGAGGCAACTGTTCCCTGACCAGTTCCACATATTCCTCATTAGTATTGATAAAAATATGGTCGGCAGGCACAATCTTCACCATTCTATCGTAGGTCTGCTGCAACTGGGTACGCCCCACCCCGAAGAAATCGATAAATTGTTTCGGGTAATTGCTTCGACTGCATGGCCAAAGTCTTCTACCCTTACCACCTGCGAGTATCACGCAATAATTGTTGCTATCATTTATTGTCATAAATTAAGAAACTTAATTGTTAGTTTTGAAATTCTGATGTAAAGGTAAAAAATATATGTGAACCAACCAAGTTTTTTTCCACAAATTAATATAGATAAGGTGAAAAACAACAAAAATTTAGTGTTTTCGAAATAAAAATGCATTTTTTTGAAAAAAAATCGGCAAAAAGTTTGCCAGTTCAAAAATTATTAGTACCTTTGCAACCGCAAATAAGCCGAGAGGCATTCGCCCAGATGGCGGAATCGGTAGACGCGCTGGTCTCAAACACCAGTGGAGCAATCCATCCCGGTTCGATCCCGGGTCTGGGTACAAAGAGCTGCAAATCGAAAGATTTGTGGCTCTTTTTTTATCCCACTGAT
>SAMEA3663053__coassemble_320_pt1 | contig 16470 bp, 17 predicted proteins | sample SAMEA3663053__metabat2_low_PE_019 | metagenome-assembled genome bin SAMEA3663053 (sample SAMEA3663053) | pig gut metagenome | biome: pig gut; feature: pig-associated habitat; material: faeces | place: France | collected 2012
TCAAAACAGTGATAAACAGCAGAAAATCAAGGTTTTCGGACGGTCTGGGGGGGTAATAGATGCTTCGTCAATGAGGATGGAACATTTAACAAACTGATTATTGATGGTGAATTGATGATGGTTTTGCATGATTCTTTTGGGGTGAAATTTATTGATACTATTCAAAATACAGGGGACTTTACGGTTTATGACAGTACAGTAATAGCCTCTCCTATTACCCAAAATGAAAACAGTATTGCAATTCATTGGTATGATCAAACTTGGGTGGAAAATACAACATTGCTTAGTAGGCTTAAAAAGACCATAAAGTCAAAATTCCCCAAAATGACAAGAAAGCTATATAGCTTGATTGGCAAATAGTTGTAAGTTCATAAATGAAGGAAATATGATAATTTCAATAATAATAGCAACTTGGAATGCTGCCAAAACATTGAATAGATGTCTTGACAGCATAGTGCCACAGTTGACCGATGAAACGGAGTTGATTTTGGTTGATGGTGGTAGTAAGGATGATACGAACAGTAAGCATCCAACCCCTATTTTGGCGGTTTGAACAATAAGTGCTACCTTTGCGCCATGTTAAACATTAAATGTTATAAGTATGGCAATAAGTAGTAAAGATCTTGAGAGCCTGTGGCAACGCTATAAAGCGGAGGCGGTACCAGCAGGCATTTCGGTAAATCAATTTTTCGAATCCAATGGAGTTCCTTATCATGTATTTGAAAAGTGGTACAAGAAGAAGTTCCAGGCTCCAAATGTTGTGGAGTGTGTTGTTGCAGGTGCGCCAGATTCAACCAGTGCAGTTCCAACACCATCCAAGCAGGGTAATCCTTCAGCCGGTTTATCTCCAGCTCCGACCGAGGATGCCGTTGTCATCAAGTATGTCAATCTTGGGCTTAGCAATGGTATGAAGATAGAGCATCATAATTTGAGCTATTCTGGTCTTCAAAGTTTTATCTCTAAACTTCAAGCCTTATGTTTAGCTTAAATGGTGCCGTAAAATATAAGTATATTCCCAACTATCAGGATATGCGTGGAGGTTATGACAAGCTTTGTGGAGTGATACGCTCTTTGGGCGAAGATCCAGAGGATGGCACCGCTTACGTGTTTACTTCCAAGGATCAAAAGATAGTAAAGATCATCAGACATGAACATAATGAGTGTCAGATGTATTATCAGAAGTTTGACAAGAACATGAGTTTTGTCCGTCTAGAGTTTGAAGGTGTCCTTCCAATTTATGTGTTGGAGTGGAAGTATCTAGTGTATATCACCATTACAGCGTAAGGTTTTAACACACTAAGTATTTACCTTTGCATCCGAATTCTTAAAAATCAGAATTATGGAAACAAAGGAATACTTCGAAAAGGTGATGCAGGACTTTAACCAGAACCGTAGAGGTCGAAACCTGCGTAAGTATTGTAGTGATGAAGGAATCGACTACAAGTGGTTGTCTGAATACAAGAAGCAGTACTCTTCTACTAAGGGTAAGGTGGAGAAGGAGGAAGAACCTTCGTTGATACCTCTTCAGGTTATAGATGAACGCTTCTCTGAACAGCCTGTTGTACAGCCAGAGGCAAAGTGGTGCGTAAAGCAACTGGTGATAGCAAGTCCAACTGGAGATGAGTTGGAGATAAAATGTTCAAACTTGGCGGTTGTTGTAGAACTGCTGCGTAAAATGAGTATGTAGTATGCTCAACTTTACGTCACGCACCAATTTCTATATCTGCAGCATCCCAACAGATATGAGAAAAGGAAGAGAAGGATTGGCAACAATAGTCCGTGAGTATTTTCATCGCGACCCAACGGCCTATGGAGAAGCCTTCATCTTCTATAACAAGAAATATGATACGGTGAAGATCCTTCACTATGACTTGAATGGCTATGTGATTTATCAGAAATGGTTTGATGATGGCAAGATGCTGAAACCAAAGTTTATGGAAATAAAGAGTTGCCATCTTATAACTCGTGAACAAGTGACTTTGCTTGTATCAAATGCCGTTCAATCTAAAATGTATATTTATGATGATTGAAACAGAAGATCCTGACTTTGTTGCCTCTTGGCAGAAAGTTGAGGAGGCTCTAAAGCGTCTTGATGAAAATCAGGTGGAACGTTTGTTCTCAAAGAAACATGCGTCCTTGGCTGATTTTCACCAAGCTCTAATAAAAGAGTTGGAACTAAAGGCTACTGCCTTGGAATCTGCTGTGGCTTCTTTGAAGGACGAGAGTAAGGCAATAATGCAGGAAACCTTAAAAATCAAGTCAGAAACAAAGAAACTTCGTGAGGAAAGAGAACGGATGAATGAAGAATTGTTGCAGAAAAAGCGTGAGCTAGACCAGTTGAAAACTTGCAGGAAATGAGAGAGTTAGCAGATGAAAAATAGTTCAAAAAATAAACGTTCTTTAACTCGTAAAATGCTGATTTCTAGAGATTTTTTTGTATCTTTGCATACATGAAACAGCAAGAGAATATGATATTAAACAAGCTCAATCAGTACAAAAATCTGTACCTTCAGGCGAGCAATGAAAATGCTCACTTGAAACATGCTGTGTCTAAGCATGAGGATGAGTTAGAGGCCAATCGCAAGACGATTGAGTCTATGGATAGTCGTATTCTCGAGCTGGAGGAGAATCAAAAAGAATGGGATAAGGAAAAAGCACAACTTCAAAGTCAACGAGACTGTTATAAAAAGGAACGCGATGAAGAGCGTGAGTCTCATTCTCAGACTAAAAAGGAACTGGCAAAAGCCAAGGAGGAAATAACGAAACTCCAAGAGTCCAAGGAAGCCAAGGAACTTAGCGAACAAGCCAATGTGGACTTGCACAGTGTGGTTCTGGTGCTCCAACGCCGTCTCTTCAAGACAAACAGCGCTGCTAGTTCCTATATGAAAGGCGAGGTTGAGTTCGATGAACGTCGAATGAACGACATGGAATTCACTGATGTCGTTGACGAAGCCAACAAGTTGGCCAGTGGAATTATTGAGGAAGTTGACCAAACCCCAGTTGACACAGGTAAAGAGCCCAAGTTGCCAAAGTCCGACAAAAGGAAAGAAAAGAAAGACAAAGAGGACAAGCCTAAGCGCAGAAGAAACGTCTTCTCCATCAAGGTGCTTGACTCTATGGGTATTGATACGAGCAACTTGCCTGCCGGCTTCAAGCTAATCCATCGCAAAGACAAGATTACTGGCGAGGACGTTTGGATTGTGAGAATGTACGATTGCTATGCTCCCTTGGCAGGTTGTATCGAGTATGAAATCGGCAGGTTCAATGTTCCTGGACATGATCCGATGTGCAGCAAGCATCCAGACCATATTGTAGGTAAGAATCCATTGCTTCCAAGCTTTGCCCGATTCTACCTTGACATGAAGATACATTATAATGTAAGTGAGAATCGCATCTTGGAGATGCTGAGAGACATGGAGGCATTTATGCCACAGTCCTCGCTCAACAAGTGGATGCACGAGATAATGAAGTGCTTGCGTGAGCGATTGCAAGGTCTGATGCTGGAAGTGATAAAGTCATCGATATATACCAACAATGACGAGACTCGTATTTTGGTTCGCAACTTGTTGGAAGACAAGCCTGACAAGTACAAAGTGGAGTATATCCATGCCGCCCTCTCCTTGGAGAAGAAGCTGGTTGTCATGCTCTACGGTGAAGGCAGTCGTAGCCATACAATCCCTGAGGAACAAATCTTCGAGCACTCGAACATCAAGTATTTTACGGCAGACAGAGCCAAGCTTTATGATACAGTAGTCAAGAGCATCGAGGAAAAGTATGGTGTGAAGATTACTCGCACGGCTTGCTGGTTCCATGCCCGTCATTACTTCGTGGACGCCTTCATAGCAGACCATCGAGTGAGACCAATCATCAAGCTTATGAACTACCTCTTCTATATAGAGCGAGTTGCAGATGAAAAAGGCAAGACAGGTGAGGCTCGACTAAAGTTCCGCTTGAAGTACAGTCGCTTCGTCGTTCAGTCCATCATGAAGGCATTGCAGAGAATGAAGGACGAGAAGGACGTGAAGAAGTATGGCAAGATGGTGATGCGAGCAGTCAACTACGTGCTTGATGATAAAGAGGCGTTTCAAGTCTTTCTCACTAATGGTGATGTAGAAATCCACAACATAGCCATTGAGCGATGCTTCCGGCATATCGCCATGGGACGTCGCAATTGGGGCAAGGCAGGTAGTCATGAGGCTGCGGAGAACTTAGCTTTTATGTATTCTTTATATGAAAGCTGCAAAATGAACAATTTAAACTTTGGAAGGTATATTGAAGACATCCTTACCCGCATGAAAGATGGGGATAAGGACTATAAGTCTATGCTTCCATGTTACTATGTAGAGAAATCCGATGAGGTGAAGGAGTGCGCTTAGGCAATCCTTCACCCTAAAAACGATAATAAAATAACTTTTTTCGAAAACAGATACGTGTAACTACTTGTAAAATAGTGGGGACACTGTAATGGTGATATACGGAAATTTATTAATCTTTATAAAAAAAGAGGGATTTATGCTTCTCGTTTCAAATATTTTTTGTACCTTTGCTGATAGTTGTCGTATTCCTTGATAAGGATATGCGATGATGATAAAATATAAAATTGGGTGAAAGCAGGCTGCTGGGCAATATTCTGAGGTCTCGCATCTTGATATCTGCCCCAAAATAGATGAATCTTGGAATGATGGAGATGACAAAAGAAGATATATTAAAGGATTTATTGATGACTCCTAGTCCTTCTGGTTGCGAGCAGGCTATCATCAAAAAGATGGCTATGTTCCTAAAAGATTATATAGATGAGTTATCGATTGACAACTATGGCAATCTCATTGCATTGAAGTATGGGAATCAGCGCAACAAAAAACTGATGCTGGCAGCCCATGCTGATGAAGTGGGGATGATGGTCACCTATATAGATAGCAATGGTTTCCTTTCTTTTCAGGAAATAGGGGGCATTGATACGAATCTCCTGCCTGGACAAAGGGTGGAAATTCATAACCGGAATGGAATAGTTACTGGTATCATAGGTAAAAAGCCGATTCATCTTCAGGATAGAGATGCTAAGGCGAAAGACTATGATGCAGAAGACTTATGGATAGATATAGCTGCAAACGGTAAGAAGGATGCTGAGAGGATGGTTGAAATAGGCGATTATATTACCTATCAGACACAGCCTTTGAGCTTAAAGCATGAGGTTTGGACATCTAAGGCTCTAGATGATAAAGTGGGTCTGCTTACCTTGATAGAAGTTGCTAAGGCGCTCAGCGGCAAGCTGCCTGCTATGGATGTATATTTTGTAGTCTCTGTACAAGAAGAGCTGGGTGCACGCGGCATAAGAACGGCAACCCTTGGAATTAATCCAGAACAGGGCATTGCAATTGATGTTACCCATGCAACGGATTATCCCACTTGCTCTCCGCAGAAAAGTGGAGAAATAAAACTGGGTAATGGCATTGTGATAGCAAAGGGACCTAATATTGATCAGTTGATGGGGAGGAAACTCATTGATTTGGCTCATCAGCACAATATCAAATACCAGATAGAGCCTTTTGCCCGCCCAATAGGTACTGATGCCAACTTCATGCAAATCTCAGGCACAGGTGTTAAGACTGCTTTCATGGGTATCCCATGCAGATATATGCATTCGCCAAATGAAATTGTATCTTTAGTAGACATTAATGAAGGAGTAAGGTTGCTTACTCATTTCTGCGAAGTTGAATTAGATAATTAATAATAATTGTTTAATAATTTAAAGCTTTAAAAATGAAAACAAAAAAAATTTTATTTTCATGGGAAGAGAAGACTTCTTTTGACACAGAGCGTGTAGGAGCCATGTATTGCTTCAAGCGTTGTGATGTTAATCAGAACTAATCTGTAAAATCCCGAAGGGAAACTCTGGTGGCATGCGCCAGAGATTCCCTTATCATTTGATATTTTATGAAAAGAAAAAGTGGAAGCTATCAGGTTGATGATATCCTCTGTTTTCCAGAAAACATCTCGCTTATTCCTTTTGAGCATAAAACGTTGGTGTTGTCTGCAGATACAGGAAACTGGATAGTTTTGCATAATGATAGCCAACTGAAATATTTGAATCAGTTAATTTCTGGAGTCACAATCGGGGGTGTATATGAAAAAGCTCAGCAAGAAGATGCTTTGCCTGACCTCATGAAAGTGCTCTCATCAGTATATGCCAGAAGTTTTGCACAGGTGGGGCATTCTCCATTAGCAACAGTAGTCAATGCATCCAAATACTTGAATGTTTATCTTACCAATGCCTGCAACTTGCATTGTGTTCATTGTTTCATGAATGCAGGAATCAAGTTGGAGCATGAATTAAGTGTAGAAAAGTGGAAGGAGGTTTTGAGAGAGTTTTCTCAGGCAGACGGTGAATTTGTTACTTTTACAGGAGGTGAACCCACAATGTATGACGGATTCGAGGAGATTGTTACTTTTGCTCATCAGCTTGGGCTGAATGTTACGGTCCTTTCCAATGGGTTGCTATGGACAGAAGAGAAAATCCTCAGGCTGAAGACTTGTATTGATGAAATTCAGTTCAGCATAGATGGTGTTACCGAACAGGATAATGCTAAGGTGCGTGGCAAGAATCATTTTCAAAAGGTAGTAGATACAGTATGCCGATTTGCCATGGCGGATGTTAGAACCTCGGTTGCAACAACATTCACTTGGGAAAATCTGAGTACTGCTGATGCGTATAAGCATTTTGTAGATAGCATTAGGCAAAGGGTAGGAGATAAAGTTTTCTTCAAACTGACCAAGAAAATTCTCCCTGGCAGAGGCAAGACCTTTTCTGACGAAGAGAACAGACGCTACTATGAACAGATAGATGCCATTGAAAGGTCTGTGGATCCTACAGCTGGCTATGCTAACTTCATTGAGGGGCACGAACCGAATGTCATGATACGGAATTGTGGTTTCGGAGGCCTATCTATCTCATCCAATGGTAATGTATATTTCTGCAATCGTATTCATGAGGTGGACTGTTTTGGTAATGTAAATCGCGATAGCTTGCAAGATGTTCTGACCAAAGGGAGACAGGTTTTGAATGATACTGCTGTTGAAAATGTAGAGCCTTGCAAGGGCTGTATCTTGCGCTATATTTGTGGCGGAGATTGTCGTATTGACCATTTCAATTTCAAAGGTCATATCAAAGGTTGGAACCAGAAATTTGTTCAGACACGTTGCACGGATGAGTTTAAGAAACGATTAATCAAGAAAATGGTAGATAGTTTTACCTTTTATTATAATGTATAATGAACCAATATCGCTTTGTTTGTATCTACGAGACTTATAAGTCACCAGCCCATATAGAATTGAGAATTGAGGTTTGTTTGGGAAGCAATACGAAATCTATGTCTCCTTTCATAAGGAAAGTGGATATAGAAGAGTTGTTTCATGCCTGCGTGCCTGAGTCTCAATGTCTGCTCCCCCTGCTCAACCAGATGGGTTTGATAAAGCAGCCTTTCCGAATATCCGGAAAGGTATTGTCGGATAAAAAGGTGCAGACTCTTTTAATCGAGAATCCCTGGAGTGGTGTTCAGGTGAATGGTAAGGGAAGCATTAGAAAATCTTCCCCACTTCTTCCTGTTCCCTGTATACAAAAACTCTCAAGAGGACAGCTTTTAAATGGTGAGTTGTATATTACAAATATAGCAAATTGGAACAGAAATGTCAAGGTTCGTCTTGCTTATCAGGAAGCCTTGACTTCATTCTTCCCGAAATACAATGAATGTCCCTACCTAACATCTTCTGGTCATTTCCTCCTTCGTGATTCTGAAGCAGAAAAGAAACTCTTGGCAGATTTGGAAACTAGCTTGAATTTGGAATTAGGCGAGTTAACATTTCGGGAATATGATGTTGATACATTGGCTCGATTGGCAGATAAGGGCTGGAAGATTTGGGTGGCTAAGCCCAAAGGACCTATAACGCAAGTTTATCTTAAGCATCATCCTTCAGGTATCAATTGGTTTACGAGCGATTCTGCCTCATCCTCTTCAGATGATGCAGTGATAGGGCAGATACTGAATAACTATCTGAATGGCAGAAACTATGTTGATAGTAAAGGTAAACTCAGCTTTTTTCGGGCAAAGGATATTACAAAGGTGGAAACAAAACAACTGTCTGATAGTTTGCCTGCCTTTGATTGGGAGCACCTCTATGGTGTCCAGCGCACATTAACAGATTCAGAGAAATCCATTCTCCTTTCCTCCATTGCATGTGGCGTAAGGGCAAAATTGCGTACCTATCAACAGAAAGGTGTATTCTGGCTGGCTGAAATGCGCATGAATCATCATGGTTGTCTGTTGGCAGATGAGATGGGATTGGGAAAGACACTTCAAGTCTTGTCTCATTTATACAGTTTAGACCATCAGGAAGGCAAGCCTCATTTGGTTATTGCTCCAACGTCGTTGGTCTATAATTGGCAAAATGAAATAGCTAAGTTTATACCCTCATGGAACAATCATGTAGCTATCCAGCTTCATCAACCTGATGCTCATAAACGGTTATTGATAGTTTCTTATGATATCCTGCGTTTAAATATTGATGCTTATAAGCGATTGGAATATGATACCATCGTCATAGATGAGGCGCAAATTATTAAAAATCGGGACACCAAGAAATATAAAGCAATAAAAAACTTAAGGGCGCAGCATCACATCATCCTCACAGGAACACCTATAGAGAATAGTATAGATGATATCTGGTCTCATTTCATGCTACTGATGCCTGAGATGCAGTATCTTTATGCTATGCTGAGCAAACAATGTCAATCTAAGGGTGATGAAGCTTTTCTGGAGATGTCTCGCAAGTTCCTGAAACCTTTTATTCTAAGGCGAAGCAAGCGGGAGGTTCTGCAAGATTTGCCAGAATTGATAGAAAAGACAATCTATATAGAAATGACAAAAGCAGAACGTCATCTTTATGACAACGTTCATAAGATGGTGCTTAAGGCCTTGACCAGTGGGGTAAGTGGCAGGATTGAAAGTATAGCTTTGGAAGGTTTGCTGAGGTTGCGCCAAGTGTGTGTGACTCCCAAGTTGCTTCCTAATACTATATATAAAGGTATAAGCTCATTGATTTCATCAAAACTTCAGACGGCTCTTGATTACATTGAAATGTTAAGTCATAATCATGGGAAAGTCTTGGTATTTTCTCAATTTGTGGGAGCATTAGAGGAAATGGAGCGTGTTCTGGGGGAAAGAAAGATACGTTATGAAAAAATATATGGGGACACGCGGGATAGAGTATCTCCAATCGGGCGATTTCAGAAAGATAAAGATATTAAGGTGTTTCTTATTAGCATAAAAGCGGGTGGAGTTGGCTTGAATTTGACGGCAGCTAATAATGTCATTCTTTTGGATGACTGGTGGAATCCTGCAGTGGAAGACCAGGCATTTGCTCGGGCTCACCGCATCGGTCAAAAGCAGAATGTGATGGTGTTCCGTTTTATTTGCAAGGATACCGTAGAAGAGAAAGTATTGCAGCTCCAGGAGCAAAAAAGGCAGACGGTAGATATGTTTAATGCTGCCAGCAGTCATTTGAGCCTGGAGGAATTAAAGGGTTTATTAAATTAAGAATGATATGGAAAATTTAAGTATGGCATTGAGGGCCATGTTTAGTCAGATGAGTGGTGATGTTATTCTGAAAGAGGCAGGAATGGTACCTTTAGGTGCTGAAAAAAGCCATTTAGATACTCAATGTGGAGAGTCAACCATAATAAAATTGTTGCTGCAGGAGGATAATAATCACTATTCTATCGATCAATTGTCAATGATAGGACAGGTGATCAACCAAAAATGGATAATGCCAAGTACCAGCTGTTTGCCTTTCAAGTTTTATGAAGGTGACTCTATTTTTAATATGCTACTATACTTTTCTACGAAGATGCTTATCGTTAAAGATGGAGAGCCGGTATGCAGATATCGCACACTCCTTAGATGGCATCTTCTTACAGTGCAATTAGGAGAAGACCTTTTTACAACTTCTTTTTTGGCTTCTCATGATATAGTGAATAAATTTAAACGTAAATTCTTTGATTGGAATGCTTATCTGAAGCATGATTGTAAAGAACTAAATGCGCTGTTTAATAAACCAATGGCTGAATTGCACATGCATTTAAAAGGATCTTCTTATAATGTAGACCTCAGTTGGATATGTTTGATGTGTAATGTGTTAAGCATGCGTAAGGTATTTGAAAATGTAGCCGAAAGTCGCCAAGATCAAAGTTGGAATACTAGTCTATACGAGAAAGTTCGTAAGGCTTCAATCATACGATTCTATTTGTCAGGGGTAGTAAAATGTCATGATTATATTATATCCAAGAGCGAGTTGACCACCTTCTTAAATAGTCCAAAGTCTGATTATCGAGATGATTTAAATGTTCCAACATTTGAAGATTTTTTAAAACCATGTTATGAATCCGCAATAAACAAAGCAAAGAAACAGGGAATCGCTCCTGAATATGTTTTAGATTATATACCGGTAGAGTATTATGAAAAGAATCCTGTAAGTAATTTTGTGATGGCATCGGAAAGAATGTTCATGTATGAATGTTTTCGTTATATATATTCAGGTGACTGTAAGGATACAGACTTCCCTACACTGTTTTATGCATATCTTTCCTATAAGGATGGTTTTAGGCATATGATATTGCAACTTAATTCGCGAGTAGGTTTTGCCAATTTTGCGAATTATGAGGAACTGAAGTCTGAGTTCATTCTCAAGAAATACTATCCTTTACTATACAAGGCGGCAATAGAGGGATTTGTCAATGACACCAATAATAGATATATAGAGGCAAGAATAGTTCCCAAGAATTCTGCCGATGAAATATGCAAGTCTATTGAAGAAATCTATAGCCCTTTGAAAAATGAATATAAGGATAAGTGCTCCATCATTTTCCACTTTATCAAGAAAAGGGATGAGTCCTATAAAAACGATTCTTCCATTAGGCATAGGGTGCTCAGGGCGGAACTAAAGCAGAAAGCTTTTGCTATATATGAATTTCGTAAAGAACAGACCAATCCAGAACTTGTTGGACGAGTAGTTGGTATTGATGCTGCCAATTCTGAAATATTTGCTCGTCCAGAGGTATTTGCTCAAGCCTTTAGATTTTTGCGTGGTCATGAAGTTTTTCCAATAGAACGTAATCGTCCATATGACTTAAATATAACCTATCATGTAGGTGAGGATTTCCTGGATGTAGCCGATGGTTTGCGTGCAATAGAAGAGGCTTTCATCTTTTTGGGTCTTCGAAATGGAGATAGATTAGGACATGCCCTTGCATTAGGAACTGATGTTCGTGCCTATTATGCCAAACGATATGATACGATTTGTGAATCTAAACAAGTAATTCTTGACAATTTGGCTTGGTTGCATCATAAGTGTATCAAACTGAAAGGTTCTATTTCTCTTTTAGGTTATCTGGAAATAATGTTTCATAAGTATTTTCGAGATTTATATGATAATAATCTTTGGAGTAAAAAAACGGTGATAGAGCATTACTTTGTTGAACCGAATCCGGAGTTACAGCAATTAGATAATATACGCACCTACTATCTGTCCTGGTTGTTACGAGGTAATTCACCAACGTTTGGAACTGATTTCACAAATTATAATGACGTGTCTGATTGGATGGAGAGAAGATGGAGGGATGCTGGCATGAATCAGCATATAGGTGTAGAAATAGCTTGCCAGAATGAGGATGCAAGAAAATTGTATGACATGTACCATTCTAAGGAATATGCTGATAGAAGCAGTTCTGTTGATTCTTTTACAGTACCTTCTATATATAGGGATGATTACTATGACTTGCTGGAGAAAATACAGGAAGACTTACTGAACAAGATAGAAAAGAAACATATAGCTATAGAATGTAATCCATCTTCTAACTATAAGATAGGAGAAATTGATCGATATGAACAGCATCCTATCTTGCGCTTTTTCAATTATGGTATAGATACCCCATATTCTTCTCATAATATTGCCGTCTCTATCAATACAGATGATCAAGGTGTTTTCTCTACGTCATTAGAACGAGAGTATTCTTTGATGGCATTGGCTATGGAGCGAAACGAACTGAAAGGTCATACAAATTCTCCAAGAGCAGTGATAGATTGGCTGGACCGGGTTCGTGAGATGGCAATCGAACGTCGTTTTGATACAAGAGGATATTAAGATTGCAACAGAGAATCAAATGATATTACTTAATATTAATAAAATAGTATGGATACTTATTATAAAGAATGTTTTGTAGAGTCTGTGTATCATTATGAAGCACTTGAAAATTGGCAAAAGTTTCAAATTGGTGATATTTTTCAATTAGCTTATGATGATACACATGATATAGTCAAAGTGGAGAATGAAAATTTTTGCATTGGAAAACTTAGTGATGAAGATAGCAAATCTATGCTGCCCTTCTTGAAAGTTGGATGGAATAATTTATTTTCTGCAAAAATATGTTTGAAGAATGACGTTGATTCTGAAGATAAACGAATCAAGATAGTTATTTATCTAGTTTCTAAAATGAAGTAAAATCTGTTAATGTACTTCCTATTGGTATGGTAAATGTAATCGGTGTAATATGTATAGGTTAGCTTTGATGTTCATATAAGAAAGCTTATCTAAAGAATAAGTTGAATTGTATAATGTCCTACATCTTGGATAGAAAAAATTACGTATAGCCATGAATAATCAGATTTTTGATTTCTTGAACGAATATGCAAAACTCCCATCTCCTCAGTATGCAGTCTTGCTACGGGGAAAGTGGGGATGCGGAAAAACTTACTTCGTGAAGAATTGGCTTGCAGAGTTTGACAAGTCTAACAAACTGCCAGCCAATGAAAATAGCATCGAACTGAAGCCAATATATGTTTCACTCTTTGGTATGAGAGAAATCTCAGATATCAAATCAGCCATTGATAGATGCGTGAATCCATTTTTCTATACCAAGGCTGGAAAAATGCTAAAGATTGCTGGACGTATTGCAAGCAAGATAATCTTCAAGACAGAACTTGATATAGATAAAGATGGAAAAAGTGAAACATCATTTTCTGGAGCGTTGGATTCTCTATCCATTTTTGAGAATGATAATAAAGATGAAGTTAAGGGTGTAAAGTTTATTATCTTTGATGATCTGGAACGATGTCAGATACCGATGAAGCAATTGCTCGGTTTCATAAACTATTTTGTGGAACATTGTGATTGTCATGTTGTTGTGGTAGGTGAGGAGAAATATCTAGATGATAAGACCCTGCATGATTTGCTCGAATTCAAGGAAAAGATAGTTGGTAGAGAGTTTGAGATTCTCCCTGATATAGAAGCTGCCATAAAGCTATTTGTTTCAGAACCTATGATGGCAACTGATTTCCTCAGTAAAGAAACTGGAATGATTCAACTGTGCTTTGAGTGCAGTGCAACACATAATTTGAGGTTGTTGCGTCAGTCACTTCTGGATTTCAGTTCGTTAATCTCGGCTTTGCCAACCAAACTGGTAGAGAATAATCATGAATATTTGCGTTCTTTGTTGTCTTGCTATATTGCTGTTTATGCAGAATACCGGAATATAGACAATCGTGGTTATATTGTCGATTGGGGGAATTGGGCAGTGAAGGCTTTTGTTGATACCAAGGATGAAGAATCGCAGAAGATAAGGAATCTGATGGGGAAATATAACAGAGTTAATAGCCTTAATCAGTTTGAAGCTTTGAGCAGTGAAATGGTTCCCAAGATAGTAGAACATATAGAAAAAGGACTTAGTCTGGCTCCAATGTTTGAAAAGATTCTGTCTCAGAAATCAAGGAAGCTTACAGCTTTGGAAAGATTAGGTTCATATTGGGATAAGACGAATGATGAATTCAATGAACTATATGACTCATTACTGGAGGAATTGAAGGATGGAACCATATCCGAGCCTGCTAATATGGGCAAATCTGTTGGCTTCCTTGGATATTTCGATGCCATGCACTTTCGTGAACTGCCAGAGGATGCCATCTCTGATATAAAGAACAGATTGTTGGATATCTATCAATCTTGTACCTGTTTGAAGAATTTGTTCAAATGTCACTATTCATTTATACAGGGCTACAATTATGTAAGAGGATGTGACCATGATAAGATGAAGACAAAATGTATCATAGACTTTATAGCTAAACTTTTTGAGCAAAAGAAGGAAGAACTGCCCGATGATATGCAATTAGCATTGCGTCAACTATCTGATGAGAATGTAGAGAGTTTAGCTTATATAGATTCTGGTAGCTATCCTGACCACTCTTCTAGTTTTAGGATGCGTCCTATATTTGCTAAGGAGAATCCGCAGCAGCTCTTTGATTCTCTGCGCAAGATGAGCAATAGGGGACGTAACGCTTTTAGTCAATTCCTGGCATACCATTATGAATTCCATGTGAATTGTGATTTTTCAGATACATTCCTTTCAGACCATGATGTCTTGGTTAAGCTGAGAGATTTGGTTAAAGAAGAGGCTAAATCGAAAGTCTCGATAGAGAAATGGTCGTATGATGGATTGATAGAGGGATTGGATAAATCCATTAGAAGGGCGAATGGAGAGTCTAGGATAGAATAGATATATAATAAACTTTCTCCCTTTTTAAAGTGGGCTCTTTGATTGAAAAATAAAATCTACAAGTATTTGATGTACAAAGATATTCAAATTATAATCATGGCCGGCGGCGTAGGCAAGGACATCCGATAGTATGAATGCAAGAACTGCGTGGTTCATGCAGCCGATGAAAGTAAGGTGGTAATTCAAGGCTTGGATGGCTATAGCTTAGTTAGAAGAATGGGCAACTGCTTGTTTGTGCTTTGAAAGAGAAACTGAGAATCAATGATTTAAAAAATAAACTTTAGAATTATGGCAAGTTATGATGTATTGCATGTTAAGTATCCTGTTTGTAACACAGGTTTATGGGTAAAAATTTCGTATGGGATTTATCCAGCAAGATATAATTTATCTTATAATGTGAGCAATTGGATACATGAAACGAATGATGATATCAAGCCATTGGATATGCATGCAAAGCCATTTTGACAATCATGTGATGTAATCAGAATGAATACAACGAACAAAGGGGAACGACCAAAGACTGGTTGTTTCCCTTTGTTCGTTTAGAGGCAATTGTATCAGGTGTATCTGTCATCTCTGATTTTCCCATCAATTATCGGTTTGCGGTAATTGGTGGTGAGGAGGGACTGGTAGATGATGCCAACGCCAAAATACTGGCAGCCCTATAAGCCACAAAAAAGAATAAAAAGAGGGATTTTGTAAAATGAACCAAAATGAACCATTTTTCCTGAATCTTTACATGAGAGACACAGAAAAACCGAAAACTTTCGTTCAATCAACGACTTAGGAAATTATGTACGAAAAGAATAGTAAAATAATGTTGATTTTCGTAGAATGATATTAATTTTTTAACACGCATAATTTGCTAGTTTCCAACAATTTTCGTATTTTTGCAAGGAGATTCTGTGTCTCTTATATCGAGATTCAGATGAACGACATCAAAAAACGAACTTGATTCGCATGATGAAAGAGACAAATATACACTTACAGGTTATGTCCACTATTGCAGTGGGACGACGGCGAAGCCATGGCAAAAAGTGAAGGCTGGCATTGCCAGCCAAAAGGAGTTATAAGAGTTAATCAAGGCGGTGTCGGGCAGCCCAGCTTCCAGCATCCAGACACGGACACTCTTTGGGAGTAGTCCCAGGCAAGTCCCGATGGCCCACAATCTTCGCTTTCGGAAAGAGAATCTTCAGATTCCTGAAAAGATCAATGAGTCTCGTTTCCTGCTCAGTTGTCATGGTGTTGCAAGGCTTGCCTTGCTCATCGAGCCCTCCCTCATAGCAGATGCCGATAGAGCATCTATTATAAGGTCTGGCATGAGCCCCCACCTCCAGCAGCTTACGGTGCTGCGTCATCGTACCATCCTTACGGATGTAGAAGTGGTAGCCGATGTCATAAAACCCACGAGCCTTATGGTCACGGCGCAGCTGTTCCACACTATAGTCCTGATTGCATCGGCTAGCCGAGCAATGCAGAACCAGAAATCTCACAGAGTCGGCAGACATCATGTTCTTGCCGTTCTCCACTTTGGCGAGGAGCATGCGCTCAGAGCGAACCTTCCCCCCGCCAATATTCATTGGAAATGTATCTTTCGTCATAGGAATAATTCAACATTTAACACTCAACATTGCTATAAGGCATTCGCGCACGAGCTTACTCCCAGTGCAGTGAGAGCAGCAATCAGCGCCTGTACGATGGCATTCACGATTTGAGTCCAGGAAATCTTGTTTGGATTTGATTCAGAGTTAGAACGAAACATTTTCATAATCAATAAAATTTAAATGAAACAATAAGTTACTGAACTTTCGCATATCATGAAGTTAAAGGAGTTAAGGAAGTTAAGGAGTTAAGACGTATGTCTTGCTGCTTAA
>SAMEA3663053__coassemble_1004_pt1 | contig 8152 bp, 5 predicted proteins | sample SAMEA3663053__metabat2_low_PE_019 | metagenome-assembled genome bin SAMEA3663053 (sample SAMEA3663053) | pig gut metagenome | biome: pig gut; feature: pig-associated habitat; material: faeces | place: France | collected 2012
GTAGGCTCAAAACGAGCTACAACCTGACCTTTTTTGTTAATCAGGAATTTAGTAAAATTCCATTTGATGTCATTACTCTCTTTGTAGTTAGGATCAGCTTCGCTGAGCATTTTGTCGAGCACAGGATAGAGAGGATGAGATTCATCCCAACCAGCAAACCCTTTGCTTTCCTTCAAGAATTTGTAAAGAGGAGCAGCGTCATCGCCATTTACCTTTATCTTTTTGAAACGAGAAAATTCTGTACCGTATGTAAGTTTACAGAATTGGTGGATGCTTTCGTCTGTTCCTGGAGCTTGTTGACCAAACTGGTTGCAAGGGAAGTCTAAGACTTCAAAACCCTGAGAGTGATAGGTCTCATATAATTTCTCCAGTTCTTCATACTGTGGAGTAAAACCACATTTTGTGGCAGTGTTGACGATGAGTAATACTTCATTAGCATACTCTTTGAGGGAAACATCCTTTCCCTTTCTGTCCTTGACAGAGAATTCGTAAACAGTTCTCATTTTTGTTTGTATCTATATTTTTTATTCTTATTTCTTCTTTTAGAGTGCAAAGATACTATTTTTCTTTTAGAAGAGTAAATTATGACTGATAATTTTTCTAAAAAAGTAATAACTTAGAAAATAAAAAGACCCAGGATTTTCACAAACCCTGGGTTTTTTGAACTTCTGTATGGATAACAACTTGTATCTTAAGAAGTTCACAAAAAATCTATCATTTAACTTTTCTAAGAACTGATGCAAAAGTATAATAAATTTCTTTTTTTATGGTGTATTTTTTGTTTTTTAGAGTATATCAAACTGTTTTTATTTGTTTTTTTCCCTATATTCACTTGGAATTATACCCATTTCTTTCTTAAACACCTTAGAAAAATATTTCGGATCACTGAAGCCTACAGCGAAAGCAATGCTGGTCAGCGTTTCATCTGTATCCCGTAACATCTCGATGGCTTTCATAATTCTGATGTGACGGACGAAATCAATAGGAGTCAATCCTACCGCATTTTTGATTTTTCCATAGAGTACACTGCGACTCATGCCCATGGCCTGTGCAATATCGTCGATCTTCATGTCTGGATCAGAAATGTTTTCCAAGACAAACTTCAGCACTTTCTTGATGGTATGATCCTGTATGCTGATGGTAGATTCGCCAATCGTAATACGTTGAGGCTCCTCTGTTTTGTTTTGAACAGTCGTGTTATGACTCGTTTGCGTTTCGTCTCCAACATGAATGTTTCTGAGCAATTCTTGTTGCAGACTCTTGCGATAGTTGATGGCCGCTTCAATTCTGCCTTTCAGGTAAGTGGCAGAGAATGGTTTGGTCAGATAACCATCGATTCCTTCTTCAAATCCCTTGAGGTGGTCTTCCAGACTGGCCTTGGCAGAGAGTATGATGATTGGAATATGGGAGATATTGCTGTCCTGCTTGATGTAGTGTACCATGGTGATTCCGTCCATGACAGGCATGGTAACATCAGTTAAGATGAAGTCTGGTACAAATTTGCGTGCCATTTCAAGACCTCTCTTTCCATTTTCTGCAAGCAACACATTGTAGTCTTTTTTCAGAATAGTATCCAGGAAGGTGCGTAGGTCCGCGTTGTCTTCTACCACGAGTATGGTGATTTCTTTTTCTCCCTTTTCGAATTCCTCAGCTGAGTCTAAAGCTACATCTTCTATGTAGTTCTTGGCATTTGAGTCTTCTATCTCTCCATTTTCGTGGATTGCATGAGAATCTTTGTCAAGACCTCCATCTTCATAGAAATTGCTATTGTTGTCAAACTTCAGCATTTGGTTGACCATCTGGTACATCTCTCTGGCATTCCTCTGAACCAATGTCAAGAGGTTTTTGCCTTCTTCTGAGAGTCCTTCTTCATTTTCCAGCACTTCTGTTATTGGACCGCCTATCAGAGAGAGAGGGGTTCTCAATTTGTGTGAAGCATTGCTGAAGAAATGGTTCTTCAGTACACTCATGTCATGGCTGAGTTTTTGTATTTGTCGGTTGTTATACATATAGAACACTAATCCAAGACCTAAGATGAACAATATGAAAAGAATGACTTTTCCCAATATGCTCTCCCAGAAAGTGGGTTCGATTTCTATCGGGAGTTCTGCGATATATTTACCCCAGACTCCATGTGTATTGGTGGCTTTTACCTTGAGGATGTATTTACCATGAGAAATGCGGTTGAAGCCAATCATATTTTGACTTCCTAATGGAATCCATACGCCTTCTGGTGTATGACCATCCAGACGATATGCATAGTATGCCTGATACTTTCTGGTATAGTCAAGTGCTGCAAAGGTAATGGTCAGATTTCGCTTGTCTGAAGGAATGACCAGATTTGGCCTATGCAGGATAGGAATGGTATGAGCCTCTCCGTTGAAGTGCAGAGAGGTAAACAGTATTTTCGGTTGATAGGTAGTCTTATTGAGTACCTTTGGATTGAAGGTAATACTTCCCATCGGTGTTCCTAATGTGATTTGATCTGTAGAAGGATCGTGGAATGGGCGGCATTCTGTAAACGTCATGTGGAAATCAAAATCGTTTGGCCCAAAAACATCTATTTTTCCTGTGCTTGGATTGAATTTATCGACACTGGATTCCCTGATAATCCAGATATTTCCTGCATTATCTTCTATCATACTCTGTACGATACCTTCGTCCAGGTTGATATTCTTGACGAATTCGACTCTTATATTATTTTCTAATAATGATTTACTGGTTGTAATTTGCAGACAACCACCTAATGTAGAGATATAAGTATCTCCGTTAGAACGAACCAATGTATAGTTGACATCGCTTGCCATGAGGGAAGCCGTATCACCTATAATATGATTAGAATGATAGAATTTAATCTTGGAATAATCCTTGAATTCGTCGGAGAATGTAACAAGTCCGTCGGTTGTTGCTACTAATATGGTACCTTTGTTGGTACATGTAATTCGGCGTAATCTTTGGTAGAGCCCATTCTTGAACCAGTTGAGTTTATTTCTGTTTGAAATGAAGCGATAGGTGCCGTTCACTCTTTCTGCAATAGCCAATCCTCCAAAAGTCGCAATCCAGATTCTGTTTTGTCTATCGCTTACAATATCATAGATTCTATCATCAGGCAGAGAGTATGGGTCTGCCGGATTATGGGTGAAATGCTGCAATTCTCCGTCTTTCAAAAGATAGAGCCCGTCTCCCTTTGTTCCTATCCACATGTATCCCTGACTGTCTTCGTAGAGTGCATAGATGCCACAGGTGGAGAACTGAACTGGTGTTTGTGATAATTGACCACTTGGGGTGATGTAGCCAAGCTTCTGATGCTGGTCATTGCTAATCTTTAAATATCCAGAGATAAATCCATCCCAATAGTTACGATTACGGTCAAGTGTGATAGCGCGTACTTCGCTTTCTGTATTTTCAACTTGGCTCAGCGTATATTCATGATATTTGAAGTTGATTTGTGTAAGGTCATGAATACCCGTTACCCAAAGAATTTTTTGGTCTGAAATTACGTATTTAGTGATTTTTGGAATACTTGCATTGCCTTGAGAGTTGCTTTGCAAAACATAAGGGACTAATTCTTTTTTTGCTCTGTCATAGTAGCTGAATGTACCTCCGTTAGGTATCATCCATAGCGTATTGTGTTCATCTTCCATGATGAAATATTTTTCGCTGACAGTACGCAAAGCAGGATTTTCCTGGTCTGCAAACAACCATTTCTTCTCCAATGTATTCGGATTGATGATGGTTACACCCATACCGTCAGTAAATGCCCATAGCTGGTCTTTGCTATCTACGTATATCTTCTTGACTTCTGCTACAGGCTGGTTAGGGTTCTGAACACTTACAACTTCAGATTTGAATGTACGTGGATTATAGACTACTACACCGATATTTGTGGCTATCAGGAGTTGATAGCCTGTATTTTTTAATTCATTGATTTTTGTGACTCCTTCCGGCATCGGAATCATGGAGATATGGTTTCTGGTTTCATCAAAGACGGCAACTCTGCCATCTGCTGTAGCCAGGTAAATGGTGTTGCCTACCTGTCGGAGCCATTTAAATGGAATTGGAGTGGTGAATTTGGTACCATAGATGTGAGTACCCTTGTCTGTAAGAATCCATTCACGCCCCTTCTTGTCGGCGGTTATATACCAGATATTTCCACTTGGCAGGCTTTGGGTTCCTCCCATGATGAGTTTTGGATTGTCGTCTGTAAATTCTTTTTTTGAAATTCTGATTGCGTATTTGTGGTCAACTGTAGTTATCCAACTTGCTTTTGGACTTAGGGTGTAAACTTTATCGGCATAGAGATGGATGTTGAACTTCTCGTTGATTTGAGCCTCTATGTTAACAAAGTCGCACAAACGGGTATCATATATGTAGAGGCGACGGTCGTATGTAATAAACCAAAGGTCATAGTTGGTGCAAGGGAAGATATTGCGAATACGATTTGTACTGAGGAGATCTTGGCTATCAGGTAAGTCTCGGAAGGTGTGGAAAGTATAGCCGTCATAATATGACAGACCATTATAGGTAGCAAACCACATCATGTTGTCTGCTCCCTGACATAAGTCTGATATGTTGTTGGCAGCAAGTCCATCCAGAATAGAGAACTTTCTGATGTCACAATAGGGTGTTCCGCAATATCCGGATATTGATAATAGTCCTAATATAATAATGTGTATGATTCTTCTGGTCATATTCTTAAGTTAATATTTTCGACAAAGAAAATGCAAACGAGCGCAATGAAAGCTTGCTTTCAAATTGCCGAGTGCAGCTTTTCTTGGACAAAGGTAAACAAAAAACTTGTAATTTCCAAATTGTTTAGGGATATTCCATTACATCATAGGGATTTCTCCCTGTTTTTTTCCTAAAAACCCTTTGTTGGTATGATTATTTGGCGTATCTTTGCAGCAAATAAACAAAGAAATGTAATTTAAAGACTTATATGGATATGAAAAATTTAAAGACTCTCTTGACGATGGCTATCGTGGCTTTGATGAGCCTCAGTTTCACATCTTGCGATGAGGACGCTGACATTGGCGATACTTTATATGGCACTTGGAAAGGCTATATGGATATTGGTTTGACGTATGATAATCGTTATTATGCTTCTACCACTTCTGAGATAACGTTTGTTCCAAGCAACTCTTATTCCGACCACGGAACGGGGTATTGGATAGACCGATACAGCAATGCTCCTTGGGATTATGTTGCTAATCACATAGAGTGGGCAGTGAGTAATGGTGTCATCAATATTCACTTCATAGAGGAAAACTCGTATGCTACGATTTATAACTATTCTTTGGATAATGATTATTTCTACGGAACGGTTGAATGTGGAAATAGCAGCGCGGATTTCAGATTGGTGAAGACGGTTTCTCCTAACAGTTGGAATTATGACTGGTATGATAGTGATGATTGGTATGATTCCTGGGGATATGGTTGGGCAAAGCCTCATCAGGGAACTTTCGATGATACCCGTGCTTCTTCCTCAGATTCTGATTCGCTGAAATATCTGAGAAGAGTGGTCAATTATAAGAATAAGTAAAGAGACTTGCTGTTTCCTCAGGGAACAGATTAAAAAGAAAGGAACGAGATATGAAAAATATAAAATCTTTGTTGATGTTGGCTGCGATAACAGTAGCATCCATGACATTTGTCAGTTGTGACGATGATCCTTGGTATGATGGTTATTGGCACGATCCATACGGCTGGAGCAATAACTATGGCGACTGGCACTGGAATAATGATTATTGGAATCAGGGTGGTAATGGGAACAACCAGGGCGGTGATGAACGTACGGCAATGGCCCAGACACTCTGTGGAGAATGGGGCGGTGAGATGGATTATTCTTATATCAATGAGGATGGTGAATCGCGTAGCACAGATGTTTATTATACGACCATGAAGTTCTTCCAATATAATCAGAATTCAAAATCTTATAGTGGAGAGGGTGTGGAGACTGATTATCTCTTGGATTCTCAAGGAAATGTCATTGGAGATAAGAGCCAGACCTTGGATTTCTCCTGGTACATAGAGGATAATGGAGATATTTATATCAAGTACAAGAATAGTGGGGCAACCTTTGTGTTAGACTACGGTTCTTCTCAGGCTGGTTTCCATTTGGGATATGAAAAAAAGAAGGGATATGATACTTTCTTCGGTTATATGATAGGCACGGGAAGCGTTAAGGGCGATGTTATCTATTTTGATTTTAAGCGCTTGAACGATACCAATAATGCCAAGGCTCAGACTCGTGGAGCAGGCGTAACTGAGCATAAATCATTTGGTAAGGCTGCTTATCAGAGTCCGATTAAGGGAACGTCTTCTCGTTTTAATAGCAGAAGATAAACCTTGTGTTGGAGGAAAAGTTAAGAGGATGCATCAAACGAATCGTTTCGATGCATCCTCTTAACTTTTCTGTATTGTGAAATGTTGTAAAGTATCAGAGAACTTAGTTTGTTATTTTCCAAACAGTTTGTAAATAGGATGGTGTGATATTCACGTTCTCGACCTGTCTTTCCTCATCATCAGGAAGATTGCAGAAGAAGTCAATACCAGTAAGCTCCTCAAGTTTGGCAATATTGATAATATGTGCGCTCAACTTTTCTGTGGAAGGATAATCTTTGTGTTCAAACCAGAATCCGATGGCTTTATGACCGGATTTGTTTTTGATCATGACTGCTGCAAAGAAGTATTTAGGAACTATAAATCTATTTTTAGTATAGCCCAAAATCTGCTCAGACTTGTCAATGGTTCCACCTTTGCAGACATACATAGTATCATTGGCATACGCAGCTTGAGTGCTCATATTGTATGTCAGAAAGCTTCTGATTTTTTCTTCCATTTTTTCCCAAATGCCGGTATTGAATTCTCCTCTCTGAGGCTGCATATTGGTCATATAGAAAGTCTGTCCATTTACATCCTTGCTGCAGATTCTGTCTTCAGAAGCAACGATATGTCCTCTCTGGAAGTAGGTGATTCCTTCACTTGGCATGCTGGAAGAGCTAAATTCTCTTACACCTGGTTGCACGTTAGCAGGTAATTGGGGGTCTAATTGGAAAGGATCTTTGTACCAAGTCTTACCATCCCAAGATGTACCAGTTCTCCATTTTTTTCTATTCCAGCCTTTCAGGTTATTACTCTTATAGACAGCATAGCAACTCCATCGCTGTGATTTCTTACTGGTATCAAATTCTGTGCAGAAGTTGACACCGTATTGGTCAGTTTCGTGAACGATGACTGTACTTGTTCCACCTTTCACCTTTGGAAATTCCAAACGTGTGATTTCGTCAGGCATTCCTGGGGTTACAACATTGGCGTTGGTATTCGTATTGACGATTCCACCACCAGGACCGTCATTATCGCTTCCACAGCTACCTACTGTGAGTGCAGCGAGAAGCATTAAAAGGTAAATCTTGATTCGTTTCATAAAAGTCGTGTTAGTATATAATTTGTAATATAAAAATAGTCATTCTCGTAGAAATGCATAAAACCGAAAAAAGTGCGTACCAGCGTATATGCAACTACGCTCGAACGCACTTTTGTATCTTGCGATAATATATCCTTTAAATGAAAAGGTATATTACTTCTTCAACTTACCGTAGCGGTTCATGAAGCGGTCAACGCGACCTGCAGTATCAACAAGCTTGCTCTTACCTGTATAGAATGGGTGAGAAGTGCTAGAGATTTCAATCTTTACTACTGGATAAGTCTCGCCTTCGAACTCAACAGTGTCGTTAGTCTTGCATGTTGACTGAGAGAGGAACATGTCGCCATTAGACATATCTTTGAATACTACAGGACGATAGTTCTCTGGATGAATACCTTTTTTCATTTTTCTTTTTTATTTTTATTGGGTTATTAAAAATAGACGTTATGGGGATGTTCTTCGCATCATCTCATGTCCTTTCGGTGCATGCCCATTATAGCCTTTACACTTAACAGGGTGCAAAGTTACGACTTTTTCTTCTTTCTGCCAAATATTTCCTGATGTTTTTCTTTCTTTTACTCTTTTTTTTATTATCACAGATATATTGCCCAAATTGCGGTTCTCTGTTTGGGCACTCGTTGCCCGCCTCGTGATCCCTCGTTGCTCGTCTCTTGTTCACCAGTTCCCCATCACGTGTTCATCGAGGGACCGCTTGAAGGGCATAGC
>SAMEA3663053__coassemble_2341_pt1 | contig 4945 bp, 5 predicted proteins | sample SAMEA3663053__metabat2_low_PE_019 | metagenome-assembled genome bin SAMEA3663053 (sample SAMEA3663053) | pig gut metagenome | biome: pig gut; feature: pig-associated habitat; material: faeces | place: France | collected 2012
CAGATATAACAATTGAACGATCAATCTATTTCTTTTATTGGTTGTTTAAGTTTGCGCGGAGTGTGGTTGTGAAATCACGCTCCGCTTTTTTATATATGCAGAAAAAAACTGTAATAAGCTTCATTGCCCGATGAAGCCTACTTCAACTATCAATGAAGCCTGTTTCGATGACTAACGAAGCAGGCTTCATAAAACTTATGTAATTCTATTCATTGATACAAGCCGCACAAATAAACTCGCTTAAACTAAATGCAATATCTTTATGAGCATACGTACCTCCATAACGCCACTCCCAAGAATATCAATAATTTCTTCATCCTTCAAGCCCAATTTTATTTCTTGCGCTTTAAAAGCTCATTCTTGTCAATTACCACAAAGACGGTATCTACCACTCTGCCACCTTCCTTGGCACCCATGCGCTTCAAAGGATTGGCAAAGTCTTTATCCAAAACTGTCACATCATCCACAAAGTAGTCCGTCTCACCACGATTACCCAATACATTGACAAAGCCCCATACCTCATGATATCGGATTTTGAGCTTCCAACCCTCTACCTGTGCTTGCTTCATCAGTGCAATCAAAGAGTCCTGGTCATTTCTATCCTTGTCAAAACTAAAGTAAAAAGGTGCTCCGCTGGTATTCATACCAGTCTGTGTCATGTTCAAACTGCCTTCCCAAGTCTCCCATACCACACCTTTCTTAGTAAACTCGATGAGATTACCAACCTTCTCACCTTGTGAATAATTCTCCTTGCAACTTGCCAAGGTGAGCGCCAAGAAAGCAAGCAACAGTTTGCATATTACATGTTTCATAATCTCTAATATTTAAATTTTACTTCTCAAAAAGCAAGGGGAAGCTATCAGTAACTCCCCACTTGCCTAATTCTAATCTTTCAAGCATCTAACCATCATTTTCACACCATTTAAAAGTTACACATAATCCAAGAACTATGGATGATATACAAACCCACAGCTCAAACATTCCACGCTCCCATCCTCATAAAAAAGAAGATCGATGCTACCACACTCAGGACAAATATCTTGTTCCATACGCCATATCAACTAAAGTTTACGGACTCCAATAGCCCAATTTCTGCACCAAAGGTACAAAAAATATCCATACGAAGACCAAAAATCCTCAAATATCTAACGCAAAATTACAAAAAAGGTGTGCATTCTATCTGCATAGCAAGAAAAAACTACCCAATCAGCATAATACAGATAACACAGAAAAGATAACAAAACAAAAAAGCCACCAGAAACAATCTGATGGCCTACCGATTTAGATAAAGTACATTCTATTAAATGAAGACAACTCTCCCTATTACTACTTACAATGCTTGCGTGAGTAATAGCAAAGTGAGTCAGATGCCTTGAACACAACCTTGTCACGTGCCTCAATGGTTATCTTCTCACCAGTAGATGGGTTCACACCTTGACGCTCTGCCACGTGCTTAATGGAAAAACGTCCAAAGTCAGGAATAGCCACCAAGCCATCCCCCTCTACAATGTTATCTGTAATCACACTGCTGCTCCGCAATATGGAGCCATTCGCCTGTCATACAACGTGACCTTAACCTATGAGGGTACAGGAAAGAATGAGATTGCTACTTCCATGACCTGGGAATGTAGAGAGAACAAGGCTGCTCAGACAAGAAAATTCCATGGAAAATATGTCTTGATGACAAGTCTTGATGAAAGCCAGGAATTGAACATCTGGAAATTTTATAATGTAATCAGAACCGTAGAGGAGACTTTCCATGTGTTGAAGACAGACTTGGATATCCGTCCTGTCTATCATAAGAGCGACAATGGAATCATCAGAATCTGACTACACACATTTCTCCATCAACATATCAGAATTTGATTATACATATTTCTCCATCAGCACAAAGGTGATGAAACCCAGGAGAAGGGCATAGGTGGCTTGCTTCTGAAAACCATGGGCATGGGTTTCAGGAATCATCTCGTCGCTCGTTACATAAAGCATGGCACCTCCAGCAAAACCCAGCATCACGGGGAGGAAGGTGGTAGAGGCTGAGCCCAAACCGAAACCCAACAGAATGCCTACCACTTCGAGCAGGGCGATGAAAATGGAAATAAAAAAGGTGCGGACTGCTGTAACACCAGCCATCATCAAGGGAGCAATAATCACCATACCCTCAGGGATGTTCTGCAGGGCGATACCGAAGGATACCCCCCACTCCGTTGCTCCCTCTGCCGAACAGACACTCACTCCAGCCGCCATGCCTTCGGGCAGTTTGTGCAGGGCTATCGCCATCACGAAGAGCATCACATGACTGAGCCTGACATTGTTGCGATGCTCCTCGGGATCGAGTCCCGTGATATGATGAAGATGGGGAGTCACCAGGTCTAGCACGTTCAGGAACAGGGCGCCTGCCATCACGCCGATTACTACCAGCCACCAAAGACTGGTCTGTTCGAAGGCTGGCACTATCAGTCCCAACGTGGAAGCTGCCAGCATGATTCCGGCACAATATCCCAACACAGCATCATTCCATTTATGGGGCAACTCCTTGACGAAGAATCCCAGAATGGCACCAATAATGGTGGCACCGCAAAGTCCGGCAGCACTAATCAATACGTTTGTCATTGCTTTTTCCTTTTTATTTTAATCCATAAATATATCGAAGTTCTCCTATCAAATATGGAAGATAAAAATACTTGATAGAAGATAAAAAAGCATGGGCAGCCCTCACTGTCATCCATGCCCATCTATTTCGTATCTGATCTATTCTATTTTTATAAAATGTGTATGTCATGGTGAAATTGGTTTTCTCCAATTTCACATAATTGCACCTATTTCAACTTCTTATAACCGTAAGCTGCGTTATTACCCAACTGCTCTTCGATGCGGATAAGCTGGTTGTACTTAGCCATACGGTCGGTACGACTCATAGAACCCGTCTTAATCTGACCGGAGTTAGTTGCTACGGCAATATCAGCAATTGTAGTATCCTCGGTTTCACCTGAACGATGGGAAGTAACGGTGGTGTAACCATGGCGATGAGCCATCTCGATAGCATCCAGTGTCTCGGTAAGAGAACCAATCTGGTTCACCTTGATGAGGATAGAGTTGGCAGCACCCATCTTGATACCCTTTTCCAGGAACTTCACGTTAGTAACAAAGAGGTCGTCACCTACCAACTGGCAACGGTCGCCGATGGCAGCGGTCAACTTCACCCAGTTGTCCCAATCGTTCTCATCAAGACCATCCTCAATAGAATCGATAGGATATTTGGTAATCAGTTCCTCCAGGAACTTGATCTGCTCGGCAGCAGTCAGTTTCTTACCATTAGGATCCTTCTTCTTGCCATCCTTCAACTGGCGGTAATCGTAGAACCACTCACCATTCTCCTGAACGGCAAACTCGCTGGCAGCACAGTCCATGGCAATCTTCACGTCCTTACCTGGCTCATAACCGGCATCCCTGATAGCCTGGCAGATGCTGTCGAGCGCATCTTCGATACCATCGAGTGCAGGAGCGAAACCGCCCTCATCACCTACGGCAGTAGAAAGTCCACGGCTCTTCAAGAGCTTAGCCAAGGCATGGAACACCTCTGCACCCATACGGATAGCCTCCTTCTCGGAAGGAGCACCCACAGGACGGATCATGAACTCCTGGAAAGCGATAGGTGCATCAGAGTGAGCACCACCATTGATGATGTTCATCATAGGAACAGGAAGGGTATAAGTATTGCAACCGCCAATGTAGCGATACAATGGGATGTGGAGATACTCAGCAGCAGCATGAGCCACAGCCAGAGAAACACCGAGGATGGCATTGGCACCCAGATTAGACTTGGTCTTGGTACCGTCGAGTTCCAACATCTTATAATCGATGACACGCTGCTCCAAGGCAGAAGAACCTACCAAAGCCGGAGCAATCACCTGATTCACATTCTCCACGGCCTTCAAGACACCCTTGCCGCCATAGCGGTTCTTGTCGCCATCACGAAGTTCCAATGCCTCGTTCTCGCCAGTAGATGCACCGGATGGAACGGATGCACGACCCACGATACCTGACTTCAAAGCAACTTCAACCTCTACTGTAGGATTGCCACGAGAATCCAAGATTTCTCTTGCATGAACATTTTCGATAATCATAATACTATAATACTTTTAATTACATTAAACATTTTTTCCGAGTGCAAATTTCGATATTATCTGATAAACCACCAAATTTCGGGCATCATCAAAACTAGGTATTTTCCAAGAAATACCTACTTATAAGTATGCAGTAAATCACCATTTATCACTTCCCCATCATTTTCCCGATAATCTCCTCGAAATCTTCCTTCTGCATGGCACCCATCTGCATGGTGGGATTGCCCTTCAGCGGGATGAAGAGGAAGGTAGGAATGCTGCGGATGCCAAAGACGGAAGCCAACTCGGGTTCCTGATCGATATCCACCTTATAGAAATCTATCTTACCGACATATTTTTGGGCAAGAGATTCTACTATAGGAGCCATCATCTTACAAGGTCCACACCAAGTGGTGTAGAAATCAATGATGGCAGGACGGGAACCAGCAAATACCCACTCATCAGGATGAGACTCGTAATCCATGATTTTCTTCTTGAAGTCAGAAGCGGTGAGCACATTCACCTTTCCCAAAGCGACAGTTTCCTCCTTTTGTGCCACCTGCGCCTTATTTGACGCCTTCTTCGTACAACCCACAAAACAAATAGGAAGAACTATAAAAAACAGCAAAAACGCCTGCTTGAAACTGGTATGAATATTCATCATAAGTAATTTATTGTTTAAGTCTATTATACTTTATTATTATACTCTATCTATTTTTCTTATGCAAAGATAATGCAAACGAGCGCAATGAAAACTTGTTTTCAAATTGCCGAATGCAGCTTATCTTATGCAAAGATAATGCAAACGAGCGCAATGAAAACTTGTTTTCAAATTGCCG
>SAMEA3663053__coassemble_3289_pt1 | contig 4010 bp, 4 predicted proteins | sample SAMEA3663053__metabat2_low_PE_019 | metagenome-assembled genome bin SAMEA3663053 (sample SAMEA3663053) | pig gut metagenome | biome: pig gut; feature: pig-associated habitat; material: faeces | place: France | collected 2012
TCTTCTCAGCGAAGGCATTCATATCGAAATCTACCGAAGCCTGCAAATTAGAAACCGGGGTACGAAGATAGAGATCCGGCAACTGCATCTTCACAGAATCCATTACGAATCTGCCATAGAGCTGGTTGATTTTCAGTCCGCTTTTCTCCTTCAACTTCGCTTCCTGAATCTTCACATCAATCCTGGAATCGCAGAAATAGAAAGAATCAGCCTTAACAGCCATGTCAGAAAAGGCAAGATGATTGAAATCCATACCCGGAACCGGGCGCTCGAAATTCTGATCGTAGTTCACCCTTCCGTTCTTCCAATCCAGATGCTGTATCTGATACAAACCTTTATACAGGTCGAGATAGGTGGTGCGAGCCAACGCATCACCCAAATAAGCATTCACCTGAAGTGTATCTCCAGGCATGTGTAGGGTAAAATCGGTATTCTTTAGTTTTAGCTTCTGGATATTGATTTTCCAGAAATTAGTACTTGGAGTCGTATCAGGTGGAACAGTATCACTCAATTCCACGGACAACCTGGCATCCTTTATGAGCGCATCATTTACATTCACACGCTCTTTTCCCAAATCGATGCCATGTGCCACCAATTGCAACTTGCCCACATCTCCCTTGATGCGGGCTTCATGAATGAAATTGGTAGTATTCACCTTCATCCTGGTGAAATTCAGTTCATCCACCATCACCTGATTGCTGAAGAGTGGAAGCAACTGCACATCTACCACCATCTTCTGGATGTCGGCAACAGTATCCTTTTTATTTCTCAGAGTAAGATTTCTGCTGTTCTTCAGCGAATCGACAGGTTGCAGTACCTTCACGCCTTCCACTCCCAATTTGAGAGGGAAAACGAGTTGTACATGCTCAACAGAAATATCCATGCCCGTCGATTCTGAAGCATAAGAAGCTACTTGCTTTACCGCCCAATTCTGTACAGGTGGCAAGTAAAGCAAAACGGTTAGCAACAATATAAGCAAGAATGGAGTAAGGATTAAGACACTTACCCATTTCGCATACTTCTTCATAAGCATGGATATTTAATAGTTATGGAGCTATCGCTCTCCATAGATTATCATCAGGCAGAGGAGCTTCCACTATAATCGTTTCCTTAGATACTGGATGCACAAACTCTACCTTGTGCGAAAGAAGCGAGATACTGCCGTCAGCGTTGCTGCGGGGGGAACCATATTTCAAGTCGCCCTTGATTGGACATCCCATCTTAGCCAACTGACATCTGATCTGGTGATGACGTCCTGTCATCAGGTTCACTTCCAACAGAGTGTAATGATCAGTATGTCCTATCACCCTATACTTCAAAATCGCTTTCTTCGAATTCTTTACCTCATGATCGTAAGCATAGCTTTTATTCTGCTTTTCATTTCTTACAATCCAATGAGTCAAGGTTGCCTCAGTCTCTTTTGGCATGTTCTTTACAATTGCCCAATAGGTTTTGTGAACATCGCCATCACGGAACATCGTGTTCAGACGGCTTAATGCTTTTGAGGTCTTGGCAAACACTACGAGTCCTGAGACAGGACGATCAAGTCGATGCACCACGCCTAGGAATACATTTCCCGGCTTCTGGTATTTCTCCTTGATATATTGTTTTACCGTCTCTGAGAGAGGTTCATCGCCGGTCTTGTCGCCCTGCACGATTTCACCACTTCTCTTAGAGACGATAATTATATGGTTGTCTTCGTAAACTACCTGCATGTTTTAGCTAAAAAACGGATGCCAATAGATTACATGTTCATACCACCATCGATCTGGATAACCTGACCACTTACGTAGCTAGACATATCAGAAGCGAGGAAAAGGCAAACGTTAGCGATATCCTCAGTCTGACCACCGCGACGCAAAGGAATCTTGTTCATCCAATCCTTACGGATATCCTCTGGCAACTGTGCAGTCATAGCAGTCTCAATGAAACCAGGAGCAACGGCATTAGCACGTACGCCCTTAGGACCCAACTCCTGAGCAATAGACTTAGCAAGCGCAATCATACCAGCTTTAGAAGCAGCATAGTTACACTGACCAGCATTACCATGTACACCTACAACAGAAGCCATATTAATGATAGAACCACCACGCTGGCGAAGCATAATAGGAGAACAAGCATGAATGAAATTGAAAGCAGACTTCAAGTTAACATTCAAAACTGCATCCCACTGAGCCTCACTCATACGAAGCATCAAACCATCCTTTGTAATACCTGCGTTATTTACGAGGACATCAATAGAACCAAAGTCTTCATGAATCTGCTTAACGGTCTTCTGTGTCTCCTCAAAATCAGCAGCATTACCTGCATAAGCACGGCAAGTTACTCCAAGAGCTTCAATTTCTTTACGGGTAGCCTCCAAACCAGCTGCCATTTCGTCATTGAGTACAAGATCTGTAAAGGCGATATTAGCACCCTCAGAAGCAAATTTCATAGCGACAGCTTTACCAATGCCGCGTGCAGCACCTGTTACAAGGGCTGTCTTACCTGTTAATAATCCCATTTTGTAAATATTTTAATTGAATTAGTACTTCTTTATCTATTCAGATAATATCAGATAATAAAAAATTCTCGAAATAATTAAAGTTTCAGACCGGATTTTCCTAAAGCACCATATACAACTTTGGCAACCAAAGGCCTACTAGACTCAACATTCAATCCATGTCCCAATCTGCCATAAATAAATGGAACTTCCAATCCTTTGATACAATAATGCGTAATATCCGCCACTAAGTCAACATTATCAATGTCGAATTCTCCTTCTTCCTTACCTTCGGCATAAACGCGTCTGAGAAGTTCAATTTCATCTTCATCAAAGTTTTTTCTTGCCTTTTCCACCATCCATATATTACGGAAGAATTCAGCTCTCAAGTTTCCATTACGCACGACAGTTTCCTTAATCATACTTAAATGCGTATAAATCAACTCTATAATCTTATCCTGTGGTCGGATTTTACTTGTAGCAACCTCATCCAATTTATCAGAAAGGCGCTCCAATTCAGACTCTATCACAGCATAATACACATCTTCCTTTCTACTGAAATATGTATAAAGAGTGCGACGTCCTTTACCAGAAGCCACAGCAATATCATTCATGGTAGTATTAGCAATACCATTCTTAGCGAATAGTTGTCTAGCGACATCTACCAATTTCTGTCTTGTTTTGGATATTGACATGATCAGATACCTCCATATTGATTTTAGTTGCACAATAATTTATCAATGTGCAAAAGTAGTAGTTTTATTCGACATAAACAAAAAATAAGTGTTAAATCTTTGCACATGGGTAAAATTATTAGGCAATGAAGAAAAACTATAGAGATATAAAACAAAAAAATGGTAAGAAGAAAACTTCTTACCATCATTCAGTTGCGGCGGCAGGACTCGAACATGCGACCTCCAGGTTATGAGCCTGGCGAGCTACCAACTGCTCCACGCCGCGATATAATCAACTCATTTCTGAATTGCGAGTGCAAAGGTACAACATTCTTCGATAACCGCCAAATATTTCTAGCAAAAAGTTGTCTAATTAACAATGTTTTAACACTTAACAAGAAAAATGTAGTGATAAATGATAAATATCACCACAAATAGCTAATAAAAGGTTGTCTATCTAAAAAACAGAAAGAGACAGAAAACAAAATCCGACCTATCCCAGCGGGACAGATCGGACATATCAAAAATCAATTACTTTTTCAAAAGCTTCATGACCTTCTCAAAATAGCGCTGGGTTCTCTTCACACTGTAGTGATTTCCACCATTCCAGGCACGAATCGCCTTCTCAATGCTATTAAGAGGATTGTGGACAGACTGCATCAGGAGAAACATCTCCTTAGATTTAGAAATACTATATCTATCTGCTAATGTGTAACGCTTCTTACTCTTCCTTTTCTTCAAGATGTCATTACACTCTGCCACTAAGATTGGGGTAATCTGCATAACACCAACAGAATTACCACTCTTTGCTTTGGGGTTACCCTCACTCTCTACCTGGATAATCGCTTCCATCA